>Ga0325404_1003598_pt1 | contig 16505 bp, 14 predicted proteins | sample PopdelMetagenome_18_FD_205664 | JGI IMG/M metagenome (GOLD analysis project Ga0325404, IMG submission 205664) | Populus deltoides microbial communities from Bellville, Georgia, United States - Xylem-Control-R1 | ecosystem: Host-associated > Plants > Phyllosphere > Stem > Wood/Secondary xylem... | reverse complement strand
CATCTAAAAGTTTATTTCCCTGTTCTAGATAGAATGGAAAACTACAGGAAAAATGATCATGAGATCGATGATGGACAAAAGGAAGACTTGGAGTTACCACACTTTGAGTTCACAGCTGTAGCTAATGCCACCAACAACTTTTCAATCAACAATAAGTTGGGAGAAGGCGGATATGGACCTGTCTACGGGGTAAACATTATAAATATTTAGCAAACTTACTACAAGAGAACCTAGGCATTTTGTTTCATGCAGAACAACACAAGTATTTAGTAAACTTTATCTTTTAGGGTATGCTAGAAGATGGACAAGAAATTGCTGTGAAGAGGCTGTCAAGGAGTTCTGGACAAGGATTAAATGAGTTCAAAAATGAAGTGATACTGATTAAAAAGCTTCAGCACAGAAATCTTGTGAAGCTTCTCGGTTGCTGCATTCAGAGAGAGGAGAAAATGCTGATTTATGAATACATGCCCAACAGAAGCCTGGACTCCTTCATTTTCGGTAAGGACCCCTAGTAACGTAATAAACTTAGTTGGCCTAAAATGAAAAGAGCTGTTATAGGTTTTTGTTGCTATCGAATTTGTTGTTTTGGTATTCAAATATCAGTTTGGCCTGATATGAAAACATGACTTTGTTAGATCAGGCAAAAAGGTAAACTGCTAGACTGGTCCAGGCGTTTCAACATTATCTGTGGGACTGCAAGGGGGCTTCTCTATCTACACCAAGATTCCAGATGGAGAATCGTACATAGAGATCTGAAAGCAAGTAATGTCTTACTTGATAATGACATGAATCCAAAAATTTCTGATTTTGGTTTGGCTAGAATGTTTGTGGCTGGCCAAACTGAAGGCGAGACAAACAAAGTGATCGGAACTAGTAAGACATCTGATCCATGAGCTAGATTTAACATTCATTTACTAGCATTTATGTGCTCTTATTTTAATGGCTTTCTGTAGTGGTTACATGGCGCCAGAATATGCTACTGATGGTCTATTCTCAGTGAAATGTGATGTCTTTAGTTTTGGTATCTTACTGCTTGAGATAATAAGTGGAAAGAAAAGTAGAGGGTTTTACCATCCAGACGATAGTCAAAGCCTTATTGGACATGTAAGTATTGAGGGTTAAATTGGTTTGTTATAAGTGATGAGTTAAAGAATGACAAAAAGTCCTTCGTATGTGTTAGGCATGGAGATTGTGGAATGAAGGCAAAGCATTAGAGTTGATTGACTCACTGAGAGATGAGTCATACAATCCGTCAGAAGTGATGAGATGTATACACATTAGCATCCTATGCGTGCAACAGCATCCAGATGACAGGCCATGCATGGCCTCTGTAGTATGGATGTTGGGAGGAGAGAGTGCATTGCCTAAGCCCAAAGAACCAGGTTTTCTTAATCACAGAAGTCTGCAAGAATCAAGTTTCACTTCGAGCAAGGTTGGATTATCTTCAACCAATGAGATTACTGCCTCACTCTTGGAGCCTCGGTAGCTATTTCCCGAATCAAATTTTCACCAATTTCATAAAGTGTAGAATGTTAAACTTATGTGGTTTTATCTGCTTAGCTAGACTGGAATTATATTAAGGTCTTGTTGAAAACATTGGAGCAGGATTATCAATTGTTCTTATTGTGTTTCTGAATTATGTTCAGTTTTCCAAATATATACATGCATGCATTATGGTCATAAGATTTTATTAGTGTAATAATGTGTATACAATATTGCCATTAGTTACATGATTCTCAAATAGAACGCCATTAGTTTTGCAGATAATAATCACCATAACTTAAGTTTAATCAACCAATTAATAACACTACTCTAATCTTAGCTAAACCACAAGTGATGTAGCCGGGCAGGAAGAAAGTGAATATTTTGAGCAGTCAAATAGAGATGATGTAGGACAGCGTAAGGAAGGAATTCTAGACCAAATGGAATCCTAGTGCAGCAAGGATGAACACGTCAGGATTCAGCTTCTGAGTTAGAAGCATACTCTGCCACTACTGCTCTGTTCCTTATTGCACACGGATTCCATTATTTAAGTGCCCCTCTGCTACTGATGTTATTGTTTAAAAGTTAGAACTTTAGTTTACGTTTCTACATAGGAATATTGTATGTTTTTATTAATTATCTCCGCAAGCACGTTTCTGATTGGAATTAGGATTGGCAGCTATAAATACAAGCAACCAATCCTCGTTACAGACACTTGAATTTTCATTGAAATAAGAATTTCATTCAGAACCTCAATCTCTTACTCGTGGATTCGAGTAATCTACTTCCTGCTCGTGGACTCGAGCAATTATCTACAAAGGGACGGTAATCCTTTTATTTAATAGACTTTCGCTATGTCAGTTGGTATCAGAGCTAGTTTAACTTGTTCAGATGGCAAACACACGGGGTGAAAATGAAGCTCTTGATGACGGCAAACATGAAGAGGGCATGATCACACAAGCTGGTTCAGGAACTTCCAGCGTGAGACCCAGCAAGCGTTACAAGCAATACAAACAACCCTTGCTAGGCTAACAACAGGAAATAACTTGCAGCATGAAGGCGAAAATTACAGGGAAAGGATTGTTCCTGCTGGTGAATGCCATCCAATTCCACGTAGGCAGTTAGCCTACGAGGATGAACTGAGTGATGATGAGGAATATGTCGAACACATGTTTCAACACAATCACCAGGGACAACGCAATGTGGGAGGGCGAGAACCACAAACATTCTGTATGAAAATGGATTTACCTAGTTTCAATGGTCAGTTGCAAATAGAGGGGTTTCTTGATTGGCTGGCAGTAGTTGAAAGGTTCTTCGACTACATGGAGATCCCTGAAGATAAAAAGGTAAAATTGGTTGCTTACAGATTAATGGGAGGAGCCTCTGCATGGTGGGAGCAACTGCAACTCACGCGAATGCGACAGAGAAAAGGGATGGTACAAACATGGGCAAAGATGAGATGACTTCTACAAGCCAAATATTTACCACCAGATTATGAACAGATCCTGTTTCAACAATATCAGGATTGCAGACAAGGAAACAGAACAATGCAAACATATGTTGAAGAATTCCACAGATTATCCTCACGTAATAATCTGTCAGAAACTAATGCGCAACAAGTCAACAAGTTTGTTGGTGGTCTATGTTTGGCTATACAGGATCGGGTCTCCATGCAAACCATATATTCGTTAACTGAAGCCATCAATCTGGCTACAAAAGCAGAAACACAACTGGAAAGAGCAAAGTCAATAGCTGGAACGAGAAGCTCTTTTGATCTTAATCGGGCTGCAATAGACAAAGGAAAGTTTCCAGCCTTTCAACCACCGCCCATCAATACTTCCAAAGGACCGAACAATAACGGGGCACCCTCAAAGACTGGAGGAGCGATAGAAGCACCTAGAAATCCTTATGCTCGTCCATCAACAGATAAATGCTATCAATGTGGGCAACCAGGACATCGCTCTAATCAATGTCCCAGGCGGAGCACAGTGAACTTAATAGAACCAGATTTAACAGCAGAAGGAGTAGAAGATGAATTAGCATACACCTATGAAGAGGACGAAGTCATAGGGGGAGATGAGGGAGAATTATTGTCACGTTCCCTAGTAGTTCAAAAACTACTACTTACGCCAAAACAAATAGAGCAATCATAGCGACACAACATATTTCGAACCAGATGCACTGTGAATAAAAAGATATGTGATGTCATTATAGATAGCGGCAGCAGTGAGAATATAATTTCAAAAAACATGGTAGCAAAGCTGGGGTTAAAAACTGAAAGACATCCATCACCATATAAGATCGGCTGGATCAGCCAGGGTGCAGAAGCAAGGGTTATAGAAATTTGCTGCATTCAATTCTCCATTGGGAAAAATTACCTAGACAACATTACTTGTGACGTGGTTGAAATGGACGCCTGTCATATAATTCTAGGCAGACCATGGCAGTTTGATGTGGATGCTATATACAAGGGGCGTGATAATGTGTATATCTTCATGAGTAAAGGGCAGAAAGTCGTGTTGGGTCTAATAAAGGAAGAATTTTCTATAGTCGAACCGAAAACTAAAGGGAAGTCAGTGCTTCTGGTTGATGGGGAAAAATTTATGGACGAAGCCAAGAAGACAGGAGAGCTTTTTGCAGTAGTAATTGGGGGAGGAATCAGTACCGAACTTCACAACATTCCTCAGGAGCTAAAACCCTTACTAGTAGAGTTTCAGGAAATCATACCATCAGAGCTACCAGATGGGATACCCCCCATGCGCGATATTCAGCACTAGATTGATTTAACTCCAGGGGCTAGTCTGCCAAATCGACCCCATTATCGAATGAGTTCGAAAGAGAGTCAGATCCTACAAGAGCAGGTAGAAGAGCTGATTAGAAAGGGATTGGTTCAGGAGAGTATGAGTCCTTGCGCGGTGCCAGCCTTGCTAGTACCAAAGAAAGACGGCAGTTGCCGCATGTGCATAGACAGCCGAGCCATTAACAAAATCACAATTAAGTACCGGTTTCCAATTCCTCGCCTGGAGGATATGCTAGACATGCTGTCAGGGTCGAAAATTTTTTCAAAAATTGATTTACAGAGTGGGTATCATCAGATTCGAATTAGACCCGGGGATGAATGGAAAACTACTTTCAAGACGAGAGAGGGCTTATATGAATGGCTAGTAATGCCCTTTGGACTGTCCAATGCCCCAAGTACCTTCATGCGCCTAATGAATTAGGTACTTAAACCCTTCACTGGTCGTTTTGTTGTAGTGTACTTCGACGATATATTAATCTATAGCCAAAACAAGTCTAGCCACTTTGAGCACTTGAGAGAAGTGCTAACAGTATTACAACAGAACAAGTTGTATGTTAATTTGACAAAGTGCGAATTCATGACCAGTAGTTTGCTATTTCTGGGATTTGTTGTGAGTGCTGAGGGGATTAAAGTCGACGAAGGCAAAATAAGAGCCATCCGGGAATGGCCTACTCCACAGAATGTCAGCGAGGTGCGTAGCTTCCATGGCCTAGCAACATTCTATCGACGGTTTGTCAGAAATTTTAGTTGAATCGTCGCACCGATCACTGACTGCATGAAAAAAGGGAAATTCCATTGGGGACCTGAAGCAGAACAAAGCTTCATACTCATTAAAGAAAAATTGTCTTCTACTCCAGTTCTCACACTGCTAGATTTCGATAAATAATTTGAAGTGGAGTGTGATGCGTCTATTGTTGGCGTTAGTGCTGTATTGTCTTAGGAAGGTAGGCCTGTTGCTTTCTACAACGAGAAACTAAGTGAATCTCGCAAGAAGTGGTCCACCTATGAACTTGAACTTTATGTTGTGTTTCGTGCTTTAAAGGTTTGGGAGCACTACTTAGTGCAAAGGGAGTTTATCCTCTTCAATGATCACCACGCCTTACAATTCATTAATAACCAGAACAGTGTGAACCGAATGCATGCACGTTGGGTATCCTTCATCCAAAGGTTCACCTTCTCCCTAAAACATAAGGCTGGGCAGTTAAATAAAGTAAAGGATGCTCTAAGTCGAAGGGCGCTATTACTTGTCACCATACGGACTGAAGTTATAGGTTTCGACTGCCTTAAGGATTTGTATGCGGATGATGAAGATTTTGGCCCTATCTGGACCAAATGTCTATAGGGACTCTCACAGGAAGGCATGCATATTCAAGAGGGATATTTATTCCGGGGCAATCAGTTATGTATCCCCAGGAGCTCCTTACGAGAACAGATAACCTGCGAGCTACATGGTGGCGGTTTGGGGGGCCATCTAGGATGAGATAAAACAGTGGCCATGGCAGAAGAGAGGTATTATTGGCCCCAGCTGAAACGGGATATTGGTAACCATGTCAAACGCTGTCCCACGTGCCAAGCAGCCAAAGGACACACGCAGAACACAGGTCTCTACATGCCGTTACCCATCCCAGCAGCACCTTGGGAAGACTTATCTATGGATTTCATTCTGGGACTTCCACAAACTCAGCGTGGATTTGACTCCGTCTTTGTAGTAGTGGACAGGTACTCTAAAATGGCTCACTTCATCGCATGCACAAAAACATCAGATGCCGTGCACATCACAAATTTGTTCTTTAAAGAAGTTGTTCATCTACATGGGGTTCCTAAATCTATCACTTCGGATCGAGACACAAAATTTTTAAGCCACTTTTGGCGGACATTATGGAGACGGTTTGATACATCATTGAAATTCAATAGCACTAGCCACCCTCAAACCGATGGACAGACGGAAGTTGTAAACCGCACTCTTGGAAACTTAATCCGTTGCCTCTCAGGGGAGAGACCGAAACAATGGGATCTTACACTGGCACAGGCTGAATTTGCCTATAACAGCATGCTAAACAGGTCCACGGGAAAAACTCCATTCCAAATTGTCTACTGCCAGCCACCACATCATGCATTGGATCCAGCACTGCTACCTAAAATTCAAGGAATGAGCATCGCAGCAGAGCATATGGCCGACCGGATTAAAACAATTGAGGAAGAAGTGCAAGTGAATCTAGAGGAAGCTAATGTCCGGTACAAAACAGCCGCAGACCGCAAACGACGAGCAAAAGTCTATCAGGTAGGAGATCTTGTGATGGTGTATCTACGTAAGGGGCGACTACCAGCAGGAACGTATAGCAAACTGAACAATAAAAAGCATGGCCCTTTCCAAATCCTATAGAAGATTAATGACAATGCATATGTTGTGGACCTCCCTGTAGAAATGACCATTTCTCCCACCTTCAATGTTGCTGACCTGTTTGAATATCATCCCCCCGATGAATGTCCTTCTCACCTAATCAACGCGAGGACGCGTTCTGTTCAAGAAAGGGAGACTGATGTAGGACAGCGTAAGGAAGGAATTCTAGACCAAATGGAATCCTAGTGCAGCAAGGATAAACACGTCAGGATTCAAGCTTCTAAGTTAGAAGCATACTCTGCCACTACTGCTCTGTTCCTTATTGCACACGGATTCCATTATTTAAGTGCCCCTCTGCTACTGATGTTATTGTTTAAAAGTTAGAACTTTAGTTTACGTTTCTACATAGGAATATTGTATGTTTTTATTAATTATCTCCGCAAGCACGTTTCTGATTGGAATTAGGATTGGCAGCTATAAATACAAGCAACCAATCCTCGTTACAGACACTTGAATTTTCATTGAAATAAGAATTTCATTCAGAACCTCAATCTCTTACTCGTGGATTCGAGTAATCTACTTCCTGCTCGTGGACTCGAGCAATTATCTACAAAGGGACAGTGATCCTTTTATTAATAGACTTCTGCTACGTCAGTAGATCTGCCACTGTTTGATGGGATCTACACTAACAAATCATGCAGATAGTATAATGGATATATTTATGGACCAGTTGGATGAAGTTAAGCTCAATAAAAAATCAAGTGATGCTAGACCAATGACCATAACTTTTGATCCGGTCATTGGATCAAATTCAAATTTTTCAAGTGATTTTAAAGACCTAGTTCTGCAGTGGTATCAACATTATTGTACTAGCCAGTTTTTAAATTTTTTTCTTGATTTTTCTGGATTTTTTTAAGTTCTCTGATCAGAATAATTTGTAATCTTTCTAAAGGGATTGTTATTTTCCAATAAATTTCTGTTCTGTTTTTATGTTTCCCTTTAGAAGGTCTACCCTGCGAAGTTCATATGTAAAAGGATTACAGAAGACTATAGGCTCAGATATAATTGTCTTGGATTTGCTCTGAATTCTGATGTTAGGAAATGGAAAATTAATAGAGGTCAGAATCAGAATATTGATTTTCAAAGCTAATTTGGTGTTCACATTTCTGTCATTGAATTTAAGGTTATTCACTAGGAATAGCATTTGAAGGAATGCCAGTCAGGGTCTAAGCACATAAATATCTGTGAGGCCATAACATGGTATGAAGCAATGCTGAAAGCAAAGAAACAGAGACTATAATGAGATTAGTAGTTTTTAAAACAATTAATTGTTAATGAATTACCTATAACAACAGGCTCAATTCATAAAAGTATAAGGAAAATAAATTAAAACCATAGTTTTAGGAAATAAATTGAATGAAAATTGCATTTGTTATCACAAAAAAATACAGCAAGGCCATAATCAAAATATCATAACCTGATGGCAGTTAAATTGTAGATTTCTTGATGCATGTTGTGCAACCTTGCATCATTATCTATGAACCAGGCGTCTAAACCAGCGCTGGCTTCTGTGACCATGAGATTTTAGGAGCACCAGCCTGATGCAAGCTGCGTCCAAAAACTGCTGAAGTCTGAAAGAAGGTCGTTTCAGTCTTCTTGTTCTTAGTCAAAGCTTATTGTTTTATGTGATTTACGCAACAGTATTGACCTGGGCAAAATAATAGAAAAGGTTTACGCAACAGTATGATCATTTTAAAATAAACTAGGAACTGTTTCTCTCCTCAAAAGAAACTTAGCTTATATCTCGTGAAAATGTGAATGTTGTCGATTAATTGAATTCATTATCTTTTCGGACAAGATCGATTTAATACTAACAGGAATTTTATGGGAAAAAAACAGGGAAATCTTAAGAATGTTTATCACATATTTTGTGTTGGGTTCCTCTCCTATTTGAAAGAGGGCCTTTTTATGTTTGTTTTGGCCCATGTGGTTAGGGGTTTTAGTACAAGAAAATTAGAAAACGCAGTAAACACTCTTCTATCAATAATTTATATTGCTAACAAATTTACCAACGAAAAGATGTTGTCAAAAAGATTTGTCCGGGCTTTACCATCCGATAGCTTTTACATCAATAATTGATAATGCCGACGGAAATAATGATAAATTATTGGTTCTAAAAAAATAAAATGTACCGACCAGTTTCTATTAGTAATGAAATTATTGATAAAAGATTTCATTGTTAATTTCATCCGTAAAACTAAGTATAGCCAACAAAATAGCTGATGCAGTTGGCAACAAAATATTCGTCGCTAATTCCATCGAAAACTTTTGAATCATTTTGTGACTTTTCAACAAAATAGCGTCTATATTGTTAATAAAATTTTTTTTTCAACAATAAATACATTGCTACACAAATAAAAGAGGTGAGAAAATCCTGAGCCAAAAGGATCAGAACGAGTAAGATAACGTAAAGCCTTATATTTCATCCCAATTCTTCATATTTCCTTCTTGGCTTTCATTTCTTCATCTAATTTGGCTTCTCACTCTTCCAGGGGACACTAACTTAAGATTTCAGCGTCAACTGGCTTAGGCCAGGCTATTTTGCGCTTGGAGTTGAAGTAGTACGACCCAACCTCATTTATCTGGATAATTGTGTAGGCATTTCATAAACCTAATTCCTCTTAGGTCCATTAATTATGTTATTATATGAAACAAAAAGAAAAGGAAAACAAGTTAATTATAATTAAAGAATTACAAAAATTAGAAGAATTAAAAAGAAATTCTTCACCACTTCCCCCCAATCCACCTTTCTTATATAAGTTTCCTCATATAACTCCATCAGAGTAAGCTCACACCCAATCTCTATTCCTACAAAATAAATAAGTTGTTAAAAATTCTAACAAATAAATAATAAATTAAAAATTGATAAAAAATATTTTAAAACTCTTATCAGACATTTTGCATGCTTGACAAATAAAAGCAATCCACTGATGTGCTAGCTTACCAAACCATGTGTTTCTTTGTTTAAATACTATGATCTGGATCACAAGTGCCTTTTAAAGTCTTTTGATACCACAAATTCTTGAAACTTCACCCAATTTTTATCTTTGACGTGACTTGGTCTATACTTTTTCTTGACCATGATGTCATCAGAGTTGACTATGTTTTTTGCATAATTGTGGGTATAATACCACAAATCATGCAATTTGATATAAGATGTTTTGTTAAATTAAATATAAATTTGTTAATTGCTTGATACTTACAATTACGTTCTGGTTTTCTCACACTTTCTTGACCACCCCTCGTTTTTCTTTTCCCACCAAAATTTCCCCTGCAATGTCAATTTGTACATTAATTGGATTTTTTATTTTTTTTTTGAAAAAACTATATACTAACGATTGTTCCTTGAACGATGATTTCATCACACTTGTGATACAACAGTTAGCTTCAATATTTGTAAATCTAAAAACAAAGTCACACAAAGTCATTCATTTTTATTTAATGTAAATCTTAAAATAACATAATCAAATTAAATAATTTAAATACATAACTTACATAGAGTGGTCAGCCTTCTATTATAAAATAATTTTACCAAAAAATTGCTCTTTTGAACAAGGGATTCCATTTTTGTTGCCCAAAGTGTTTGAACCTCGATCAGTATCATGTGCATTAGGTGCCTCTATATGACCGATACCTAAATTAATAGTATGGTCACCAACATCACCAATGTTATTGTCGATTGAACCAACAATAGTAGTAGCATTTTTTTGACTTTTTCTTGGCATCACAAAATATAACACAAGTTAATTCTCAATTTTAATATGATAAACTCATAATTATAGATAAAATATATAAAGCAATATGGTCCAAATAAACAGCATGCTTTATGTACACAGATTCAAAAGTCTCTCTTGGAATCACAAACCAAAGCAAACAAAATCAAGATCACTAACCAAACTAAACAAAACAAAAATCTAACATATTCATGAATTACCGTATTCTAAATTTTTCACATATTCATGAATAACTATATTCAATGAATAAAATAAAAATCTCAAACTTAGAATTAATCCATTCAAGATCATTTATTAGCTTAAAATCTCAAAATCCAAACAATACAAATATTTTTCATCAAAATCAACAATGCCTCACAACATTTTTTTTAATAATTCAATTATCCAATTTCAAATCCATTAAATCATCATAATCCAAACAAAACTAACAACATTGAGCATTTAATCACACCTCTCATTATTATCATTGAAACAAAATCACTTAACAACATTTAAACAATACTAACTATTTTCAAACTTCATCAAATTAACTTACATTTTAAAAATTAATCACGAACACTTCACTACTTCATGTTTGTTTCTCAATATTAAGAACATAAAAATGTTTCATCATAAAAGACACCTAAATAAAAAAAACAAAATCAATCTAAACTCATATGGCATCCCATAACATGCAACTATTAATGCATGTAGTTTTTACCCTCATTAATAACAATATATAAAGAATGAACAAAAAGCAGCTAGTCTCATCATCAATTAACATTCCCATAACAACAACAACAATATAAAATTATGTCGTAATTAACGTTTCCATCATCAATTTCCAATTAACACATAGTAGCTGCAGCAACCCAATTAATATTTTCATCATCAATTAACCTTTCCATCATCAATTAAAATTTTCATAACAACATCACAAAATAAGAACTTTCTCCAACTAGATTCACATTACAGAATCTAGTATCACCAAAAAATAAGCCCTACCTTCATCCTTCTCTTCACAATCTACCTCAATGACCGCATTGGAGAAACAAATAAAAAAACTTTATCCACTTTCTGTCACCATTTACAACTCAAACCCCTTATTGAAACCCAATAAAAACAATCCTTCATTTCCGGTTATAACATAGATTTTTTTTATGGAAATTCCATTGGTAATTTCATCAGCTTATTAACACGTTAACAATTGCCGATGGAATTGCCTTTGGAAATTTTATTATTTTTAATTTCATTGCCATTTGTCAAAAATCTAATTTATTTTGATAAAATTGCATGTATGTCAGCAATTCCATCGCCATTTCTCAAATCTATATCCTTTATCCCTAAAGAAGTGATTAATCTTTGTCAATGTATCCCGTATCTCTTTTGGAAATATATCCCTATAATCAAATAGAATGATTCGCATAAACACATAGAAGTCATGACTCTTCATTCTATACAATCTATGTTCTCCTAAATTCACCAATCTAGCAATGTTTAAAGCATATCCATTAGAAAATCATAGACTTTTAAGTCATTCATAAACAAAAAAAAAATGGTGTATGCTTGTTTAAGGTGAAGGTGACTTTAGATTTTGAGACATGAAACTCATAATTAAGAAAAATCATATTCTAACTGTCACAATACAAAGCGAAATCCAATAAGTATAGGTTCAAGCATACATGTGTAGGGGGAGAATATTAAACATGATCATTAAAGTAACATTTGGTTATTGTTTTGGGACAGAAAAGACAGATGGTGTTGGTAGAGAAAACATGTCTCCTTGTATTTTCTGTTTTAAAAGTATAGAAATTCACAAAAATATTTCAAACACATTTAATTTATGTAGTTCTTTCTGTCTCCTCTACACAACACATTTCTGTCTTTTCTATATATGTTCATCCTATCCCAGAACACTAACCAAACGTAATCTAAATAATTGTCAAGTCAAGCAAAGAGCCTTTCTAAATTGCATTTTCCTTTTTATTTTTTATTTTGTCTAATGACATTCATTGATTGATTGAATGGTCTAATCCTCATTTCCATTTATTTTTGGAATTACACGAAAACATCCCTTTCGAATTATAAAGCGACATGCAACTCAATCAATGCCTTCATTGGCTACAACCTTTTAAAAAATAAACTCTAGTTAGTTTTGTCCTTGGCTCATTTACAACGACAGTCACATATTAAGAGTCCGTTTGGTATTGTGATAGCTTTTCAAAGTATTTTTTATTTGGAAATGCATTGAAATAATATATATATTTTTATTTTTTAAATTTTATTTTTTAAAATGATCTGAAAAAACCAAAAAAATTAATTTGAAGCAAAGAAAAAAAAAATTTAAATTTTTTTCAAATCTGTAACTTTGATCATGAGACTCATATAATCTAATGGAGAGCAAATCAAAATAAATTTTGAAGCTCAATTCCCAATCAACCATATTGACACAATATTTAACGATAAAATTAGTAAAAAATTTAATTAAAAAAATAACATAAAAAATAAGTCAAGTCAACCTGGGTTAATATATTAAACATTATTCTTAGGTCATGAGGTCGCGGATAACCTAATAAAAATCATAATGCCTAATTCTTAATCAAGCACAATATTAATTGATGAAATTAGGGGGAAAGTTAATTAAAAAAGGAAAAAAATCGACTTAATTGAGTTAACCTGCCAAACTAGCGATGTAACAGCCCGGTTGTACGACTTGATCAATGTTAAAAGATCCCAACATATTCTCTTAATTTGATGATAATTGTTTTTTAAATCTACCCAAAAATTTGACTGAGTTTCATTTGTATTTAGGATATTCCAAGTTATCAACTCCTATCACTTTACTCAATCAACCCATCATTACAAGGTCCCATAATTCCAGACCTTATATCAAGCATCATAATTCAACACTTCATACAATCCACACAATATATATATATATATATATATATATATATATCCTACGAGTAAGTTCAATAAGAACATAGCCTACATATCAGATCATAAAATTTAAAAGAAAAAGGAATACTAACATGCAAAGAAAGCATTACAACATAATAAGTGTTCTTAAAGGTTAATTACAAGATAATTAAAGTACTACATGCTAAGCTAAACTTTTATAAATACATCAAGGTTTACACAAAAGCATACTACATAAATGCGTTAATTCCCTTTTATTTAAGTTAAATATTTACATAAGCTTGACAAAGTAGAGTCCTAAACTAATGATCTCCCTGGATATTTGATAGACCTGTTACATAAATAAACATACCAATATATTGATAAAAAAAATATACATATGCTCATGTAATGTATATGAAAGAAGTATTAATTCTCTATCGGATCCATAAGAATTCTAACAGACAACTTATATTTTTCTTGTAAATCTTTTAAACCCAATTAACACTCATTTGTATATTCTTAATTTGAATACTCTTATTTACTTGTATGAACCGGGTGACCTTGCAAAGTCTAATCTTGTGATGCCATTTGCCGAAGCTATTCTTTATTTACATTGAACACGATATTTATTGTAATTGCATTCACCAGAAGAATTTTAAATTGTATAAGTGCAAAAAGGAGGGAAAATCACGCACCTGCTCTGCCTGTCTCGTGACCTCCTCTAACAGAAGATCCAATCCTGGTTGCTCCTCCTGAATCACAAGGAAGTTTTTGGTTATGATTCCTTCAAGCCGATATTATAGAGAATCCATATTCATTCATTACTCATATGTTACTTTCTGTGCATGTTCATTTCCTTATAATAACAAACATACATATATCATGCATATTTTCAAAGTTAGTATCTCACTGTGCAAGTGTTCGTATGACTCAATTCTTTTATATTCTTACATATAATATTCACGTGAAAGTCTACTGTTACTATCTAACTTTGAATTGTTACTGTCCAACTCTTACTGTCTAGACATTGAACTGTTACTATTCAACTGTTGTTGTCTAACTGTTAATGTCCAACCGTTGCTGTTTAGACATTGAACTATCACTGTCCAATCATTGTTGTCTAACTGTTACTGTCCAATCATTGATGTCCAACTGTTACTGTCTAACTGTTATTGTCTAGACATTGAACTGTTACTGTACAATTGTTACTGTCCAACCATTGCTATCTAGACATTGAATTGTTGTTGTCCAACTGTTACTGTCTGAACACTCATCAGATTTTTAAAAGATGGCCTTTTATGTTTGTTTTGGCCCATTTGGTTAGGGGTTTTAATACACTTTGTTAGGATTTTTTAAAACATACACTACAAGAAAATTAGAAAACGCAGAAGGAATATTTGTCGGCATGTAACCACAATTCTATTAAAAATTTATATTGCTAACAAATTTACCAACAAAAAGATGTCGAAAAAAGTTTTGTCAGGGTTTAGAAATAATGATAAAATATTAGCACAAAAAAAATACATAGACTAGTTTCTATTAGTAATTAAATTATTGATAAAAGATTTTATCGTTGATTCCATCAGTAAAAACTAAATATAGCCAACAAAATAGCTGATGCAATTGGCAACAAAATTTTTATTGCTAATTCCATCAAAAACTTCTAAAACTTCCAAACCATTCTGTGACTTTTCGTTAAAATAACATCTATATTGCCAGTGAAAATTTTTTACAACAATAAATACATTGCTATACAAATAAAGGAGGTGGAGGTGAGGAAATTCTGAGCCAAAAGGATTAGAACAAGGAGTAGGATAATATAAAGCCATATATTTCTCCATTTTCTCCCAATTCTTCATATTCCTTTCTTCTATTCTGGCTTTTATTTCTTCATCTAAATTTGCTACTCACTCCTCTATAGGACCCTGAATTTAGATTTCAGAGTCAACTGGCTTAGGCCAGACTGTTTTGTGTCTGGAGTAGAAGCAGTACGGCACAACCTTATTGCTTTGGTTGAATGCGTAGGCATTCCCATAAACCTAATTCCTCTTAAATCCATTAATTATATCATAACCTATTTTTTGGTTATTCCCAAATTTATTTCATTTTCTTCCAAAAAAAAAGCAGGACACGGTGCCATTTTAAACGACCCTGTGCATGTTCTTCTTCCCTGCGCATGCAAAGGCAGGGAAGAAGAAGATTTTAAATCTCCTTTTCCCACTCAACTTCTCCTTCTCTACCTCCCTACATGCCTAACTACTTACACAACCCATACCCTCATTAATGGAGAAACAGGAGACCCATGCCCCCCACCATGATGAAAAGCAGAACACCCATGCCTCGCCACCATGCCCTGTGCTTGGACAGGGTATGGTGAACCTCTCCCTGACTACCTATAAATACAGGGGAACGAGCGACACTATAAGGGAGGAAGGAAAAGGAAAAAAAGGAAACTAAAAGGGAGCGTTAAAATAGAAAAACTATTTGTAAATTCCACAAAGCAAGACATTCATCATTCAACTTCCATTAATCTATCCAGATAAACAAACTCTCATTAAGTTTATATATCTGCTCAATATCTCGTAAACAAAATATTAATAAACCTTCCTTTTTATGTGCTCAATGTATGAAAACATAGATGATGAGGCTTTTATTGGAGGAAAACAATATTCTGTTCTAATGTTTAAGGTTAACTTCCTTGGGTTGGGATTATAATCTTTTCTTTTTTTTCTTTTTTTTTCTTTTTTTCTTCTTTTTTTTCCATATAACTTAAAACACAATGCATCTTTAACCCATGTAACGAGCTTTCGGCTAATGAATCCCAGACCAGTTGGTCTTAGGGCATTGGGTGTTGAGACACCCCTACGAGCTTAGTAACTCGGGTTGCAGATACTGATACGTAGATAGTGCAATGTTTGATTCCCTTAAACTTTTCTCCTTAACCCATGTAACAAGCTTTGGGCCAATAGCTCCCAAGTCAGTTGACTTTAGGGTATTAGGTGTTAAAACACCCCTTCGGGCTTAATTGCTTAGGTTAGGGAGGCTTCGAAACCAAACTTATCTACGTTTTTATTATCATCATTTTCTTTTTTTTGTGTAAAATATAGACTATCCCTATCCCTTAGTTGTTACCTTTAACAAAAGAACATAAGTAATGTAATAATCCAATGTGCAACCCACAATCATATGTTAAAGTGTGTGTGTGAAA
>Ga0325404_1003594_pt1 | contig 16513 bp, 10 predicted proteins | sample PopdelMetagenome_18_FD_205664 | JGI IMG/M metagenome (GOLD analysis project Ga0325404, IMG submission 205664) | Populus deltoides microbial communities from Bellville, Georgia, United States - Xylem-Control-R1 | ecosystem: Host-associated > Plants > Phyllosphere > Stem > Wood/Secondary xylem... | reverse complement strand
CTTCCATATCACTCTTAACCTATACAATATTTTGTTGAGAATTTATTTTTACTATCACCCTCTGAAAATATTTAAAAACAAGCCAATAAAAGCCAATGACGTTAAAATCCGAAAATAATATTATTACATCACAATTATATATTATTTCGTAATTCATCAAATTATTAATTTTTTGTACAAGAGATCTTGTGTCATTTGTCATGAGTGACTTTTGATTCCTTTGTATGAAAAATTCAAGATATTTACAATATCCCTTTGGAAAACTTTTGTTGGTATTAAAAAAAAATTAATGTAAAGGATTTATATGCAATATAAATAAATTTTATCTAAATTAATAACTAATTTTAGAAAATATTTTTGAATTGTTATAACAATATTGGTAACGATTGTGGTAGAAAAAAACATTACAATTTCGTAATATTAAAGTCTAGATATTATTGTTTGGCATCTAATGATGTAGTTAATATTTGTAGCATATTCATCATATAGTCGAACAAACTTAAATTTCAAAATTAAATTGCAAAAATAAACTTTTTATGATAAGAATAAAAACTTCTTTCTATTTTAATGTTCTCTTATTTTTGTAAGAAGGAGATGGGATTTCTTACAGCAATGACAAAAAAATTATTTCAATTTCTAATCATACTTATAAATATATGAGAAAACCTAAAAAATGCTCCTAAAAAATTTGATATAAAAAATAAATATTTTAAGATATTTTTTCTTTATTTTCAATTTAATATAGTTCTTAATAATTAAAACATATATTTCATTTTTTAAATTAAATTTAAGAATTTATTTGTTTTTTAAAAATTAAGATTTATTTTTTCTATAGAATTAGTATACGAGATTCTAGTCTTCAATAATTCCATGCCTCCCTACCAATTCTAAGCCTCACAAAAAGAGAAAAAAAAGAAAAAAAAATGGGGGGTAAAAATGAAGAGACCACAAGAAAAGAAGGCAAATAACCGAAAAACATGGAAATTCAACAAATCCCCACAAAAAATCACACGGGAAATTGCAGTGCAAAAACTTGTCAAGCTCTTTTGCCAAAGTAATGGGATTAGATTGGCATTTCCATCCATTTCTTTTTCTCTTCATCATTTTTACCCTCCATTTTTCGTTAACATCTTCTGTTTCTGATTCTGAAGCTTTGCTTAGGCTTAAAAAATCATTTACTAACGCTGGTGCTCTTAGCTCTTGGATCTCAGGCTCTGTCCCATGCAATAGACAAACTCACTGGAACGGACTTCTTTGTTTCAATGGCATTGTCACGGGTCTTCAGCTCGAAAACATGGGCTTATCAGGAACCATTGACGTTGATGCATTGGCTACTATACAGGGACTCAGGAGCCTAAGCTTTGCTCGTAATTCTTTTACAGGTGCAATTCCTAAACTCAATCGTTTAGGCAATTTAAAGGCTATATACTTGAGAGGGAACCAGTTTTCTGGTGAAATTCCCTCGGATTTCTTCTCGAAGATGAAGTCTCTGAAGAAAGTTTGGCTCTCCGATAACAAGTTTACTGGAGGAATTCCAGCATCACTGGCTGAGTTGCCTCGGCTTAGCGAATTACATCTCGAGAACAATCAGTTTAGTGGGACTATTCCATCTATTGATCAACCAACATTGATGTCATTTAATGTGTCAAACAATATGCTGGAAGGGGAAATCCCACCGAATTTAGCAATATTCAATTATAGTTCCTTTGATGGAAATGATCATCTCTGTGGAGACAGATTTGGCATAGGGTGTGAAAACACAATGCAGACATCATCAGGATCACCAACCGGTGTTGGTTTGGATGCTGATATGATGGTTAGCAAAGACAGAGGTCATAACAGCAATAATGTTATAAAGACAGTCTCGGGGGCCGTAACTCTGGCTGTGTTGCTTCTTTCTATAACAGCATTGATAATCTTTAGAATGAGGCGAAGGGACCAAGATTTTGATGTGATTGAAAATAGAAGTAATGGTAATGCAGCAGCAGCAGCAGCACTTGAGGTGCAAGTTTCGTTGTCGAATAGACCAAAGGGAGTGGATGCTACCAAAAAGATGGGATCAAGCCGTAAAGGGTCTGCTAATGGAAGGGGTGGTGTAGGGGAATTAGTTATTGTGAACAACGAGAAAGGTGTATTTGGGTTGCCAGATTTGATGAAAGCTTCGGCAGAAGTGCTTGGAAATGGAGGAATGGGGTCTTTGTATAAGGCGCAGATGGCTAACGGTGCTATGGTGGTGGTCAAGAGAACGAGAGAAATGAATACATTGTCCAAAGATCAATTTGATGCAGAAATCAGAAAGCTAGGAAGACTGCATCATACTAATATTTTGACACCATTGGCTTTTCTTTATCGGCCGGATGAGAAGCTGTTGGTATATGAATACATGCCTAAAGGCAGTCTGCTTTATTTGTTGCATGGTAGGATATCATTTTCCAATGTTTTCTTTTACAAAGGTTCGTCTCATGTTTGGTTTTTCTCAACATTCATGTATCTTGCTTAACATAATATTTCTTCAGGTGATCGAGGAACATCACATGCTGAACTCAATTGGTTTGATCGTCTCAAGATTGTTCAAGGAATTGCCAAGGGATTGGGCTATCTTCATACAAAACTTGCTTCCTCTCCCTTGCCTCATGGCAATCTCAAATCAAGCAATGTCTTTCTTAGCAATGATAACGAGCCGTTGCTTTCAGAATTTGGACTTAGTCCCCTGATCAGCCCTCCAATGTTGGCTCAAGCATTGTTTGGGTATAAAGCCCCCGAAGCAGCGCAATATGGTGTATCACCTATGTGCGACGTGTACTGTCTAGGGATCATCGTACTTGAAATCCTTACAGGAAAATTTCCTTCTCAGTATCTCAACAAGGCCAAGGGAGGGACTGATGTAGTCCAATGGGTGGAATCAGCAGTTTCCGATGGCAGAGAAACTGATTTGCTTGATCCTGAAATTGCAAGCTCAACAAATTCACTTGGTCAGATGAGGCAGCTCTTGGGTATTGGGGCTGCTTGTGTTAAAAGAAATCCTCAGCAACGGTTAGACATCACAGATGCTATTCAAATGATACAGGGCATAAAATTGGAAGACAGTAACCATGAGGGCAGGACAATGCAATTTTTACCATCACTTCGAGATGGTTATGCAGATGCACCACAGACCAGCGTGTCTGATATTCAAGAAGTTGATGGGGAGAGCCCTTGGAGGAGACATGGATCAGGTAGCTTTATGGATGGAACTAAACACCTGAGTCGTGATCATTTTTCTTTTCCGGCTCCTATTTAGATACTCTTCAGCAATGACACATCAAATTCTACTTAAATGAACTCTTCAAAAGAAGGGAAATTAGGTCCAGTCCAACTTAGGACAGTGAGTTTCAGTAGCATCTGCAATGATGACTGGGCAACATTTTCGAGGTTTCGGCACAACAAGAAAATGTGAATGTGGAGTTACAATGCACATGCACTAGACTTGTAACTTAATCACATAGTGTTAGAACCTTTTCCCTACTTTGTTTTTCTGGCCAGAGAGTTTTTTCTTTGAACTTTCAAACTTGCTCCTAGATTTTTGTGATCAGGCTGTGCATTTTTCTTGTAGTGCTTCACTTCAAGAAACTAATTTTAATAGCTTGTAGACCAAGCATGATCATTTCAGTTTCTAAGAATTCTGCAACATACAAGTTTCAATTACAAGCCCCTACTCTGTGCAACCTGTGCATCAGGATTAATTTTGCATCAGAAACGTCACAGAAGCGGAAAGGGGAAGCTTTCATCACCTAAAATAGCTTAACAATTTGTTCAACTTCTATGTACACAATGAGGTGGAGCTTCCATTAAGTTAATGCTTCCAGACTTCTGCATTGACAAACACTAACAAAAAGCCTCTATGACTACTGCTCCAGCATATTGACCAATCTTGGTTTCCTTTGTAAATCTGAGTGTTCATTTCAGCTTCGACAAAACATTTCTCGAAGCTTATACTCTCCCCTTTTCTTCTTGTTTCCTTGGTAGATGGAGCTGAAGCAAGTGTCTTCACCTCGATGTTGCTGAAATGATTAACCAAATCAGCTGGCTCCTCAGATCAAGGTGAAGTCATATAAAAGCCAAGACATTGTTAATTTCTGAGGGAATTAAGCAATAAAGACCCCATCGGGACTCCCCAACCAGAAATATTTTTTTGTTAAGTCATTGATTAAGGCCGAATTAATCATGCATTTTGAGATGCACCTCGAGAATCCCATTGAGACTCCCAAGTTACAACTCATATACAGATTAAAAACACATGTTAGTCAACCCTTCTGTACCTCACAGATAGCTCACCACAGCTGGAGAAATCAGCAGCATGAACATTAAAAAATGATTCAAATTGATAGGGTTCTAATCTGGCACACAGCAGTAGCTAGCCCACCTTTTGCACTGACAATGACGGCATGCAAAATCCCGTAGCTTTCATGCCATAACATCACATCTTTACTTATCCACAGCCCTCATGCATTACACAGTGAGCCTGGACAGCATGGTATAGGCATATATGATTTCAGGGGGGCCTGTGCTTGAGCTCCTGGAATTGGCTGGCCAGCAGCAGCAACTTTACCATGCCATGCCATATATAATTAGCAAAACCAAGACCTTGAGTTTCTCCTTTTTTATAAGTGACCCTGCAGCAGTGCCACTCGTGCACCTAATTATTTAGTAATAATTAATAATCATTTATTAACGTCGTTGATTAATAATAATTTATTAGCAAGCACTTGAAACCATATTTGTTTGCAGAATCAGAAAATTCATTAAAAGAGAGAAAGAGAGAGAATGTACTGTTATTACTGCCTGTCATCAGCACTTTGCTCTATACATCTTCTATTGTTTTGATTTAATTTGTTTTATTTAAATCATAAACGTAAGTGCGAGCATGAACGCACGTGAATGTCGGCCTATTTTGGCAGTAGATTAATTGACTTAATTAATTCTTTATAATTTAATTTCATAAATTAATTATTCTAAGTCTGTTCTGTGGCTGAAAGCATATGCTAATTATTTGCCTTTCATAGTACTTGAGAGAGTAAGGCAGAGCCAGCACAGTAAGCTCTTGTTTCTCTGCAAAACAGCTGTGCTCACTATTTCTCATTCATGTTGATTTGGTTTTTGTCTTTTATGATATGATTATTGATTAGCCATTTAATCACAATAATATCATATAAAAAATTAAAAGATAACGGACGGTTGCTTTGCGTTGGGCCCAAGCACACAAGCTTGATACCCAACTTGATCGAATTTCTTTATATATATAATTTTTTTATGCATGTGTATTTTTTCATTATTTATTATTTTATTAAAATACTTTCCTCTCATAATTAATGATTATTTCATGAGTTATTTTATAAATTTATTAATTAAATTAAATGCCCTATCTTCTTTCGATTATTGACATTTTTTAAATAAATAATTAATTGATGGTTTATTTTTATTGGTTAAAATCAAATATAAATCATATGATATATTTAAACTCGAATACAAAATATATACATGATGTTGAATACATAATAAATAAATAAATATTCACAATTAATATGGATTGATTTTAATCTCATTTACTTAAATTTATTTAGTAATTAAAATATTTAAATAAATTTTATAGACTAAACGTTTGTTTGAGATTATGATAGCGGTGATAGTTCAAAGCGGTTTTTGTTTACAAATGAATTAAAATAATTTTTTTTATTTTTTAAAAATTATTTTTGATATATTACATCAAAACAATTTGAAAATATAAAAACATTATTTTAAATAAAAAATTTTAAATTTAAAAAAATGTAATTTTGATCACCAATCCAAAAATACCCTATCCTATCCATAATGAGCACGCCGGCATTGCAGAGTACAATTCCCAATCAATGTGTTGCCGAGGAGAAATAAATAAGGGCCCGTCTAGGTTATTATGAGATTGAGATCATGGAATTCGCACCCAAAACTGATGATGTTCAAGGAGCCCACTCAAATCATTTCGTGTGAGCATGGGCTTTGACTTCCCATTTAACTTTCTAGACATGTCATATATTAATGCATGAAAAAAAAAAAAGTTTGGAAGTGTGATTTAATTATTTTTTTTACTTTTAATTTTTTTTAAATTATTTTTATATGATGATATCATAAAAAATATTATCTTGATATATTTAAAAATAAATATATTCTTTTAAAAAATAATTTCTACTGTTATAAGCCGCGCTTAACTAGGTAATTAAATCACTTCTTTCATAATAAAACTTTAAAATTATTTTTTTAAAATTTATAAATGTGGTAGAGATTATTTTATAAAATATTTTTTGATTGAAAATATATCAAATTAATATTTTAAAAAAATATATTTGATATCAACACATCAAACAATCTAAAAATACAAAAAAATAATAATTTAAAGCTAAAAATAAAATAATTTTTTTAAAAATACTGTTAAAACACCACATTCATATAAATATCCTAAAACAAAAAATTATATAATAAAATATTGAGACTGTTATTTTTTAATCTTGGAGGATTTTTGCTACTCGGACGGAGGAAATGTATCGAACTCAACTTTGAATGAATAGATATGATTATTTTTAATTTTTTGAGTTTAAATCTTAAAATTAATAGTCAAGGAAATTTATTCTCTTGAACATGCTAGATTGATTGATATAGGAATGAGTTATTAAAATTCTCGAGGAGGAAAACTCAATTTCTATTAATAATTACATTAGTTTATTTTTCTAAAATCACCATTATATAAAATTATTTAAGAGAAAAATTACTCACCCGGAACAAAAACTAGAAATTATGTAAAGCAGCACTAGCAATAGTGTGGCTAAAATGATTTTACTAGAAAAAAAATCAAATCATAATTCACGGTACACCATGATGTATCAATATTTTTATAAGTATTTGTATAATTATGAGGGGACATTGTTTTTTATTTAAAAATATATTTAAATATTTTTTTATTTTAAAAATTAGTATATTAAATTGATCTAAAAAATAAAAAAAATAATTTAAAATAAAATAAAATAAAAAATATTTTAAAATATAATTATATCACAATACAAAATAGAATTTACATATAATATTTCGTAATGCCAAACGTGAGAGGCTAGGGAAATTGATTGTCTGGTTGAGATCTTGTAATTTAGAGAGAGAGAGAGAGAGAGAGATTAGCCGGTTTGGGCGAGATCGCCGGTATATTCTAAAGAGATTCCGGCAGGCCAGGATGAATAGAGAAGGTTTTTTAAAGAAAGAATTATACTACGTAGTTGGATTTTCTTTTCTTTGAATTCAACACTCAATCAAACGTTTCAGTTTCGGACAAAAATCCCCACAGTTGCCCTTACTTAAACCAGTCCTCACCACTCCCAAAGGCCAAAACTATACTCTACTCCACACATACACATACACATACATGCTAACACTAAACACCAATAACCATCCGTCTATAATATACAGTTCCTCCTGCAAATATACCCCCACCACCATCTCCTCCAATAAAAACCACCACCATCTCTTTTTCAAGATTCCAAAGCCAATTCCTCCTCCTTTCAAGATTTTAGGTTAAAAAGGAAGCATTTTTCTGCTATATACAAAAGCGAAAACCCAGAAAAAAGAAAAGAAAAGAAAAGAAAAGAGAACACATTTCTTTTAACTTCGTATATTTATTGAGATAAATATAACACCCTTTGCCTTTTCAAGATTAAAATTTGGTTCTTGGTTTCTTGTAGAGAGTCAATCATGGAACCACCAGAAAATTACAGCACAAGTACTTCTTTTGCAGAGCCTTTTGAAGATGCCCAGAAGATAATTCTGAGGTGGGACTCAACAGCATCAGAAGAAGCAAGAGAAAGAATGATCTTTGGTGGAGATCGTCAAGAAGTGGATCTATACTTACAAGCTGTTGATGAAATCCAAAGGTCTATGTCATCGACTTCAATATCACCTCCTTCATCCCATCATCATGATCAAGATAGTAATAGTAACAAAGTCAACTCTGCTATACAGATCGCCATGGCTAGACTTGAAGATGAGTTCCGCAATATCCTTATTAACCATACAAGCCCTGTTGAAGTAGACTCTCTTTTCATTCTTGATCATGCTCCTGCTCCTGCTTCTTCTTTGAACCACAATACTAGTTCGGTAGGAAGCAGCAATGAATTTGACCAGGAGGAAGTTGGTGGTGGTGATCATGTTGATGCTTTAGATCCTATACAGCGTGCAGATTCGAGTAATAGTAGTGCTAGTTATCGATCTACGAGTAGTATTCGTGAGATCGATTTGATTCCTCAAGAAGCTGTAGCAGACCTTCAGTCCATTGCTAAACGGATGATCTCTGCGGGGTACTTGAGGGAGTGTATTCAGGTTTATGGGAGTGTGAGGAAATCAGCTGTGGATGCGAGTTTTCGGAGACTTGGGATTGAGAAGTTGAGTATTGGGGATATTCAGAGACTAGAATGGGAGGCTTTGGAGACCAAGATCAGGAGGTGGATTAGGGCGGCCAAGGTTTGTGTTAGGATATTGTTTGCTAGTGAGAAGAAGCTTTGTGAGGAGATTTTTTATGGGATTGGTACTGCTATCGACGATGCTTGTTTTATGGAGACTGTCAAGGGTCCAGCCATTCAATTGTTTAATTTTGCTGAGGCAATTAGTATTAGCAGGAGATCTCCTGAGAAAATGTTCAAGATTTTGGACTTACACGATGCTTTGATGGACTTGTTGCCTGATATTGAGGTTGTTTTTGAATCAAAATCTGCTGATTCCATTCGAGTCCAGGCTGCTGAGATTTTGTCAAGATTGGCTGAGGCTGCTAGGGGGATTTTATCTGAGTTTGAGAGTGCTGTTTTGCGTGAGCCTTCGAGGGTTCCGGTGCCTGGAGGGACAATTCATCCATTGACAAGGTATGTGATGAATTACATCAGTTTGATTTCGGATTATAAGCAGACCTTGATTGAGCTTATTATGTCAAAACCATCAACCGGGTCAAGATATTCGGGTGATCCAACTACACCTGATATGGAATTTGCTGAACTAGAGGGGAAAACCCCTTTAGCCCTTCATTTGATTTGGATTATTGTGATTTTGCAATTCAATTTGGAGGGCAAGTCCAAGCACTACAAGGATGCATCGTTGGCCCATCTGTTTATAATGAACAATGTTCACTATATTGTTCAGAAGATTAAAGGGTCACCAGAATTGAGAGAAATGATTGGAGATGATTACTTGAGAAAGCTAACAGGAAAATTCAGGCAGGCGGCAACTAGTCACCAGAGAGCAACCTGGGTGAGTGTTTTGTATTGCTTGAGGGATGAGGGGTTACATGTAAGTGGGAGTTTCTCTTCTGGTGTCTCAAAGAGTGCTTTGAGAGAGAGGTTTAAGACCTTCAATGCTATGTTTGAGGAGGTTCACAGGACTCAAGCAACATGGTTGATTCCGGATTCTCAGCTTCGGGAGGAGCTTCGAATTTCTATATCTGAGAAGTTGATCCCAGCTTATAGGTCATTTCTTGGACGGTTCAGGAGTCACATAGAGAGTGGAAAGCATCCGGAAAATTATATCAAGTATTCAGTGGAGGATTTAGAGAGTGCTGTCTTGGATTTCTTCGAGGGTTATCCTGTATCTCAGCACCTGAGGAGGAGATCTCAGTGAAGGAATGGATAAGTTTTGCCGATTTAGAAACTAGGACACATTCTTTGAATTTTTTGTGAAGTGTTTGGGTGATGTGGTGCTGGTTAATAGGGGGCTGCCCTGTGCACTCTAGTTCTTTTATGTATCATCAGTTAATTTTCCGTGGATCAGAACAAGTAGAGTTCTTTGGGAAGATTTGGTGCAGCTCTCTCTTGAATAGCCAGGTCTCTCAACCTGAATGCTTCCACACTGTAAGCATATTGTTTGTTTGGGCACCACATTCTAGATTTTGTTCCACTTGTTCATATGGGAATTGTTGTATGTGTGATTTTCTTACTATATATTATATGAAGAATCAGTTTTCTTTTCTTAGCATTAAAATTCTCCCGGACTAATCTATTTGTGACCCGAGTTAAATGCATTTGGAAATGAAACTGAACAAGCTTTGATGATACGGGAAAGGTAGTAAAGGTTGGTTTAAATATGTGTAGGTAGTCGGTGTTTTTTCCATTGATCAAAGGAAATATGAATGTTAGTTATTGGAAATGACAACTGAAGTAACTAAACCTGCATTTATTGAGGATGAATCTGCATAAGGTTTCTTTTCTAACTCCTATTGAAAATCTACAGAAATGACGCATGGCTATGGTGCTTGTGACCATCACTCAACTAAGCTGTTGCATTAGAACTTTTACAATTAGATAACGCAGCTAATTCTTGCCCACTGAAACCAATTTTGTCACTTGATGATTGTCCCTTTGTTTAATTTCTGTTTACCATTGATTTCATGAAGGTTGATGCCAGATACATTTCAAGGTTGAGATCCGTCACAGACAGAAAGTCCTGCAAGATATGACAAAAACGGGGACCTTTTTGTGCTTGAATAAATTTGGAAGCGTTTCATGTCATTTTGTTTCTTTAACAACGTAATCTCCAGCTGGCATTAGTGTAACTTTGACAATTTGTGGATTCAACTTTCGATTTGGTTTGGATACATAAAGAATTCCTACTAGATACGTTTTTCTAATTCATTCGATCTCGGCTAATAGTTTTGTCTCTGCTTGTTTTGCTTGAATTTAGTGACGCAGTACATCAGATATACAGTGTGTTTTTTACACTTTTAGATTGCTGGATGTTTCATGGTAACTGATTTCAAATTGAAGCTCATAGCAGCTTGCAAATGAGGTTTACCAACAAGGCTAGACTATCTCCTTCTGGAAAGAGGTTTGGCTACCCGATTTTTGAATGGTTTCCATTAGTTTTATCATGTTTGCAAAGAAACTCGTCACCCTTCAATCTAGGACAAATCCATCATCAACGCAGATTGATGGCTTCTTGTTTGATAATGAAATGAACTGGAAACTGAATTCTCCTAATTGTCTTTACTCTTTACCTCCCTTCATTAGATCACCAAAAGTGTACGGATTAGAGACAACACAGAAAAAACAGGATAGGGAACAGGTCTTATCTGGTGACGTTATTTGTATGAATCTAGATCCAAACTAAACTAGCAGGGCTATTATTGCCTTTGTTCAGTAATCAGGACCCGTGTCCTCTAGGGTAGTGGACTACAGGCCAACTCTTTCTTTAAGCAGGCAGAATAGTCGAACCATCTGGGGTGTCCCTATGATGTGCTGTAAATTTGAGGCATACATGACTTAACAATGAGTGATTTAGACCAGAACAGTCTTGAATTGAAGTGACAGAGACTCGGTTGTATCACAACAGATTTTTTTTTTATTTTTTTCCTAAAACAGAATTGAATGGAGAGACGATATATGTAGTTAATGAAACTATTTTGGAACTGAAATTATGTCTTGTTACAATTATAAAAAGAAATAGTTTTACATTTTATGCAAAGATTGAATAGTTTTTGCCTGTTAATGCTGTTCTAGGAGCATTTCTTGTTGTTCCATTAGCTGTTAATCAAAAGAGATAGGAAAGTTCTGGTAGAGAAGTTTTTGTCATTTTCTCTCTTCTAAGAATGCCGAATTCTTCTTCTTGTTCATGTCCTCTCTTAATGCTAATAGATTTACTTACATCTACGAAAGAGACAAAAAACATAAGACATTTCCGAAAATAGTCAAATGAAACTAATCACAAGAGGATATTTGCGACAACCGAATAGCTAAAAGTTAGAAAATTAAGGCAAGTAGAAGGGGAGAATCAATCAACTGCTAAAATAGTAGAGATTATAAAGCAACATGCAAGCAAGTCAACAGTCATTTTCTTTCTGGTCTAAATTTGCATCAGCCAAATCCCCCACTCTAGCAACATCCTTTGGATGCTTACTAGCTAAGAAATTTGTCGGTCAAATCCACTTCTTCAAGCATTTGTAGGGGACCGAAAACAAATTAAGCAGAAATTTTCCCTTGGCATTCTTATTAACAAGTGACAACTCCAACATGGTCCTTTAAGTAAAAATACAGAAGTTCTCATATCACTTTTTTTCATATAGTTACCATTCCCCGCATGCGTAAACATGGCTAGAGAACTACAATCCAATAAGGTATCAAAACTTAACAAAAATATGCTCCATCGTTTCCTCTATAACCAATAATGCACATTCAAGGATTACTGTAACAAGTACACAGAAATCTTATCTAAAAAAACGTACATAGAAATACCACGAGCAAAAATGATAAACAAGAACTGAAGAAAAAGCCATCCTATTGCAATCCCAAAGTAGACTTTTGCCTTGTATAATTTTGCTCCTGCAGTAATTCTCGATGCATATTTAGGGAGTGATAGATACAACAATAACAGATGGTTGCACCTGCTTTAGAGCGATGATTGCACACCTGCTTTAGAGCTTCGTAATTGAGATTTGCATTACTCTCTCTTATCTTCTTCCGAATCACTATTTGATGCTCCATTGCTGGCTTGCACTGGTCTAGGTTCCAGTGCACTTCGACCATCCTTAGAAGGTATTGTGGATGGTTTAATGAGTGTTAAAGTACCATCATCCCTATCGAACTCATCACTTGCATCATCTGAGTAAGCGTATCTGTCAAGAAATCAAGAAATGATCAAGGAGAAGACAGTAACAAAATTAAGGTAAAGTCGATGCCCCAACCCAAGAAGATGATCTTTCTGTCAAGAAATCAAGAAACGATCAAGAAGACAGTAACAAAATTAAGGGAGTGCTTAATAACTGAAAGACAGAACAAGATGAATACAAGTGCACAAGCATGTTGGATGGGTATTCTCTTTAGGTGAAAATAATGGTACGACAGTATTAAGCTATGTATTTATAAAGTAAATATCTTTAGTGCCGATCCAAGCAAACTGCAAATTCATCATTAAGTTCCTGTTGTCCCTAAAATGGTGACAGTTCATAAAGTTGATTGAAAGCACTTTTCATACCCTGTCGTCGCTTAACCACATCTTACTTAAGGTGTGTTCCCAAAAATTTTGATTTTTTTTTTTGCTTAAAATGAATTTTTTTTTTAATGTTTTTAGATCATTTTGATATGCTGATGTTAAAAATGATTTTAAAAAAACAAAAAAACTTCATTTTGATGCATTTCTAAGCGAAAAGCACTTTGAACCACCACCACTACCATAATCCCAAACAAGCCCTAACACACCAGGTTAATACGTAAGCGAAGCACCAACCTCTTATAGACCATTGCTGGGGCCTATTAAATATTGACATTTCTTGGAGGTTGAAAGAGATTTAACAATGACATTATGGTATAAAAAGGGGAAGGTCTAGCAAACAAACTATGCCTTACCGCATTGAGTTCTGAGAGGGAGCCCAAAGAGCACAGATGACACATAGGAGAGAGAAGGAAAGGACTCGCCAGAAAGCTGGGATGACCCACGCGTTCTGCCAGCGCTCATTGTAAACATCGTTTGCTTTGAAATACAACTGCAAGTAGAAAACTACAGAATTTAGTGACAACGGAATTCCATGAATGAAGTTGGATCAGTAAAACATTGCACAAACAGTTCTCTTTTTTTCATCAGTTTTGATAAAAGTACCAAATTTGTACAATACAGTTAATTTGAAACTGTCTGTTTTATTCACAATTTAAGCCATTCCATCCTAGATTTTATCTGTTATAACCTGTCCCAGAGCTTTGTAAAACTCAAATACCTTACAAAATCATTGAAGTCAGAATGCAAGAAACATAGTTTTATATTTAATAAGAAATCGCTATTTTATATATATATGAAAGAAATTGGAATTTTCTTTTAGTTCTATTCCAAATTCTGTAGTCCTAGAAGCTAAGCAATTAGCTTACAGTAAAACATTGCAAGTAGTTAGAAAAACGTCCGTGAATTATTTATGCTTTTACAGTAAATTTTTGTTAAATCATTGTCCAGTGACGAGGAAACTTAATGCTAACATAGTCCGAAATTATTATATATTACCTCATAGCATATCCAACCCACTGACACAATAATGCTAATATAGTCCGAAATTATTGTATATTACCTCATAGCATATCCAACCCACTGACACAATAACTGCTACAGCAAGAGCATTAGTGAATTTCCGGTATATATCCAGCTTGACCATCATCCTTTTAGCCTGTGACATCAAATGAGGAAGGAAAAGTTATTATTCAAGTTCACTTCTATTGCATTTGAACACGTACACATGTAGTATCAGAAACTCTGATGTAATGCATGTTACGTGATTGATAATCCAGATACTCTGCTTCTGATTGATTTTATAGATTACCAAATCGTCTGATAAAAAGGGTATCAAGAGTAGTTCTAATCAACATGTAAAACAATTAACTAACACCATATGAAGTCCATAAGTTAAAAGAATGGAATTCTATGTTTTCTGCATCAAATAGTAGCTTTAATAGTCATGCGTAAAATAGTAATCCATCCTATCCAGTATCCATTACAAGCTAAGAAGAAAAAAAAAGCATTGCTGTGAATAAACATTATTCAGAATGTCAAACCAAGTACCTGAAGCTTATTTAAAGTCGCAGAAAGAGACCTAAATATCCAAATAATGATGAAAGCATCCAACATTGACACAGGAAGCACCAAAAAAAGTCTGGCCCTCCCAGAAAGGTCACTGACAGTGCCAACATTTTCTACCAATTCAAGCACTTCAGATGCCACAAAAAAGGTCACTCCAACCAGTATCACCTTTGATGTAAGACCACCTAAGGTAGGTCTCACAACACCATAGCCCATTGAAACCATCAGAATGACAAGGCGTGCTACAGTAAGTTTAATAGTACCAAAAGTAACTGCCCATAAAGTGATACCAGTTGGCCTAATTCCAGTCTCGTTGAATTCAGCGTAGTCAAAATACCAGAAAGCCATCTCAAACATGCCCAGCGTTATCACCAATGTTATGCAATTTTGCAACGGAAAAACTTCTCGCCAGAATCTTGCATACTGAGAGAACCAGAATAATCCGAGTATAACAAAAGCAAGGGACATGAACCCATAAAATCTCATTAAAGGTGCCATTCTACCAGGTAAATAGCCACTGGGATTTTTCCATATAGTTTTCCCCTCTACAACTACCTCTTTAAGATTAGGATCACAATGCATGAAATACAAATTATACATCCCAGTACTGGATATCTGTATTGATTTTGATGGGAATGTCGCAACTAGCTCGTCTACGTTGAATGAGACACCAAAGACTTGAGGCCAGCTGGGATCTTTTGTTGAAGGACGATGAATGATTTCTCCTTCTGAACACACACCCAACTTTGCAAGATCAGCTGTGCAGCAGACAGCTCTTTGACCACCATAGGCTGAACCACCAACTAACTCTCGATCCTCTACCTCAAAAACAATAGCTTGTACCAACCCCGAACTAAAGTTAGAAAATTCCCGAGTTCTCCGGAATGTAATCTTTTCAAAACTGGTGACAAATGACCACATAAAATTAGTCAGTGGCAATAAATGATACTGAGAATATAAAGCACGATGCTGTATTTGAAACAATATAACAACCCAGGCTATACATTTAAAGTTGTATGATAATGAGACGAATTTTGATGATGAATTCCAAAAATAACATAGAAATACAAGGTCCTGAACAAACCCTAATTCAACCAGGTACCAGATGCCCAGGTTAGGAATTTAAACTACTAAGCTCAAAAAGTAGCAAACCCATTTTAACTATTTGCGACCCTGTGTGTAATAGAATCTCAATATTTAGCTTCGGAGGATAATTCTCTATGCTATGTTAGAATTGATAAAGTTTACAATCTGTTCTCACTATATGCTTACATGATTTAAGACCACATTGAACCCTAATTCATCTTGAAAACCAATTAATTCTTGTGAAGTGCATTATCTACTCCAATTCTAAAACTTGACCCACAATGGCGTACATTTAGTAGATTGCTGATGACAAAAATAAACTTTGGCATCTTCTCAGCAAAAACCTATCTTTGTTCTCATTTCTACATCACATGTGTAAGCATAACTATTTAACTCCAAGAAGCAAGAGACCTTATCATAATTACACTTAACACACACTTAGATATACAAGGTAAGTATGCTGATTGTGGAGAAATGAATAAGAATTACCGTATATAAGAGTCCCCATTAGCAGGAAGGACACTATTCTCATTGTGATCTCCAGAGTAAATCCCCTCACTGCCACCATGAACAACAAAGGCATTACCTTTGCCCACAAATCTCTCTCCTTTATATTCATGAACTGAACCTTCAACAATCAAGCTCATAAACAACCAAACACACAACAATATTGATCTATGAACCCTAAACATTCTTCCAGAGAAAGACAGAAAATGAGATTGCGAGTGTGTCTTGGTGTTTCTGGATCTGCAAGTTAAGATCTTGCTGTTTAGTTGCTAAAAAAGACAAGGTGTCGATGTAGTAAAGTGAAGTGTAGGCTTTAACAGTGAGAGACGATACTTGC
>Ga0325404_1003593_pt1 | contig 16514 bp, 14 predicted proteins | sample PopdelMetagenome_18_FD_205664 | JGI IMG/M metagenome (GOLD analysis project Ga0325404, IMG submission 205664) | Populus deltoides microbial communities from Bellville, Georgia, United States - Xylem-Control-R1 | ecosystem: Host-associated > Plants > Phyllosphere > Stem > Wood/Secondary xylem... | reverse complement strand
AAAATTTATAAGTTCATTCAATTATGCCCCACAACTAGAGTAAAGTGGGCATACCCCATGATAGTTCAACTTGAACCACACTAGCCTAGCACGCAGGGTAAGGCACCTGCCTGCCTTCCATCCCGACCCTCTTGCTCACCTCCATACTACGTTTAAAATCGTCCAAGTCTTGACTTGTACAACGACAAGCGATTTTTCCATCCCTAAATCCCTACCTCATCTCTTTATAGGTTTGGACTAAAAGAATTTCTGAAATTTTAATATTGAGGGGCGATATTCCCTTGTGACCCCCTACAAAATTAGGTGAATTATGTAGCCATTTCTTTTGGCATTAATTAAACAACGTCCCCAAATCTTAATGCTCTCAATGATGACCATTATTCATGCATTTATTAATTTGCAATAATATTTAAAAGCCCTTACAGCCTTATAAGTAGCCAACCACACGTCCAATGCCCATCTACTCTTTACTTGGCCTTTTTTCTCATTCTCTGTTCCTTGCTCATCTTTCTTTGCCAAGCTCGTTCTCTCAATGGCCAGAAGTTTCATCCATGTAACCTCTATCCTAGTTTGTCTCATAACACTAGCAATTTCACCAGCCCAATTTGTGGCACAAACTAGCCAAAATACAGAATACTATTCACCCCCACCACCTTATAGTACTCCCGGTGTGTGCCCCTACCCTTGTCGACCACCACCTATACCTACTACAATTTGCCCACCTCCGCCTCCGCCACCTTATCTGCCGCAATTACCGCCACCACTGCCCTTCTATCCGTCGCCTGGAGGGTATGTGCCAAATATCCCCCCATTTTGGAATTATGCACCTCCTCCTCCTAACCCCATATTGCCTTACTTTCCATGGTATTACATGTATCCTCCACCACCACCGGACTATTCACTAGCAATGAGTCCTAAGGGGATTCCAATGGCAATTATTCCATGCATAATTATGGTATCGTTGTTTACCTCTTGGTTTTAATTCTACACTTTGATCCATCGTACTTACGTCCAAGTTGTAGCAGGAATAATGAGCATTGATGAAATGTGAAAGATTAAGAACTCATCAAGATGAGTCCTAGTATTTTCTCCATATATTGTGGTGATCATGTAGCTAGAGTTTCTTGATTAAACATTGTCAACTGATGTATATAAAAAAAAAAAAACCCTGTTGTATCTTCCAATTCTATCAATGTGTTAAGAGTATCTCAAGATAATTTCTTGAAGTTTCTGTTTTTATCATATAGTTTGTAAGATTAGTGATGATCTATGTATCATCAATGTTTTATTTGTTTACTAGGAGGCTTATTCTTGGTTCTAATTCAAGATTTTAAGCTTTAATTAAGGCTTTAGAGTCATTATCAAGCTAATGATATTGATGTGCAATTAGTTTTGTAAGCTTTTGTCAAGAAGATTCTCTCGACACCATCTTTTTCCATCTCTCAACTAGTAGGTCAAAATAGTAGAGAATGGCCATTACATAGCATCCCCACTTAAGCCAAGGTCTGGTGGTCACCAAAAGATTCTTTGAATTTGTTATGGAAAGTTACAAAAAACAACTAGTCATCATCTTGACAATTCCTTCTTTGTTTTCTTGTGTGGTGGTTACCATGTTGTTCTCCTTGTTACTAATTTTTGTTCCTCTTTAAGGCTTTGAATTTGCCTTTAGTAATGTCTTTTCTTAATTTCATGTTTGTCTATTGTACCAAAAGCAAAAGAAAAAAGAAAAGGAAACACCAAGGTGTGTTCAATAACAAAGTCTTACCCTATTTTTTCAAGAAAGATTAAAAAAAAAAGGTGTGGATAATTTTGTAGCTATAGTAGATAATAAGATAAAGTTGATCTAGTATTTATATAATATGATAGAGAAGAATTGAAATTTCTAAACAATGATGATGCTAATGCGGTGTAAGAAGATATTCAAATAGATATGTTTTAACAACAACAAATGAATTTAGTTAGAAAAATTATTGTTTATATTAGAATGCTTGTTCAAGTTTAAGTGAGATCTCAAAATATAATTTATATTATTTTTTAATAATGTTTATGCTATCTACCAATTCTGGGTTTGGTTATGATTCTAAGGGTCTGTTTGGTAATGTGATAAATGTTATTTTTCAATATCTTTTTAACTTGAAAATGCATCAAAATAATATTTTTTTTAATTTTAAAAAATTTATTTTTGATATCAGTATATCAAAACGATTCAAAAACACCAAAAAATAATTTAAAACTAAAAAAATCTCAAAAATACGATTGGACCGCAATACCAAACATTAACTTAGGCTAACATAATAGATCAAGAAAGTCCTCTAAGTTGACTCCTACCCATTTATTCTTATCATTAATTAGGTGCCTAAAATAAGCATTTGGGTCCCTAAAATATCATACATTTCTCAATTGAGTCCTTCCATCTCATTTAATTCGATATCTTTATTTGTATGATTGGAGCTCGACCTCGATCATGAACATGTGAACATTTCAAAGAAGTTCGATGCATACCAAAAGCATCTGGCTGCGTGCTTCTAACACAATTAACTAATGGAAGGCATCAATCACAGCATGCAAGACATCTGCATTAAATAGTTCACCAACATGATATGTGGCCTAATTTGTTTGTCGTTGTCTCTTGACTGTTCTTTTTATTTCCCTCGTTTGGAATCTTGTCAGAAGGAAACTTCGTAAGCATATGATTTTCTTTTAATGTTCTTTTTTGAAGGGTTGAGCGCTCCTCCTCCTCCTCTCTTTTTTCTACATGGAACCCTTACACAATTTTTTTAAAAAAAGTCTTACCCTTTTAAGTCAGTTTATTTCATGGCAATTATATAGTTTATTCTCCCAAATTCTTTTATTCCTTTTTATCATCCGCGTGGTATACTTTCACTTCCAAACTTGCCCTTTTCTAGATCCTATATATATATATATATAGCATACACACTGTAAACTGTAGAAATTATTAACAAGAGAATCTAAGAAAACCATAGTTTGCTGAAGTTTAAGATTTGGTGAACAAAGTTTTTATAGAACAAAAAAGAAACACATTTCCGAACAGCATACACACTGTAACTGTGTTGAAAGGGAGCCAAACAATAAATGTGTTTATTTATTATCCAATAATACAGTACATTAAAAGTTTCTCTAACATATAATGATGATTGGATTCTAATGTTTAAAATATATGTACTGCACCTCCAATTCTAAATAAACTGTGTTGAAGTATTTCGTGACAACAATTCCTTGTTCGACCAAAAGTCCTCAAGGGCAGGAGACTCTTCATTCTGTAGTTCGGTTGTTTCCTCCTAGGTTAAATAGACAAAAAGAAACTAGGAATGCCTCATTCAGATAACACACTTTAATCTAGTCCCTTAATTGTTTCTCGGCGCCACACTGCACTAGTGGGATCAAATCGGAGCTCCCATGTAGGCCAGTAGTGTAGATCTTGCTTTAATGTCAACACTCGCGGCTTCCCATTCAGGTGGACAGTCTTTACACGGACAAACTCTCCATGCCCTAACTCCTGTTAAATAGTAATAGCATTTGCGTGATTCTGTATGATTTAAAACGCACTGGAAAGCAATAAAATTTATGTTGAGCAGATATACCTTGGTAACATTAAGGAAGGCGTCTAAATCAGGCGTTGGTTTTCCATTGATTTCAACAATCCATTGAAGAGCATATAGACCATATCTGTGTACCGGGCTTCCATGACACCACCTAATAAAAGCAAAGAATTAGCCAGTTCCGACTACTACAAAGGCTCACAGCCATTGGTCCAAGACAACAAAACGGCCTACTTCAACATGCCTCCTGGCAATTAATGTACTTGTGTAGCCTGCTCGGCTTATATTGTGTCTCTTTTGCAAACCTGTTTCTTTGGTTCAATGATTGGAAAAGCCCCCCTTCTGATGATGAGATAAAGTATCAGTCAGGGGGGGGATGCCTATTCAGGGAAGGGGTGGTTTAAGTGGTTAAGAAGCTAAATGTTCTAAACAATGCTGTTCCTGAGAAGGAATGAATTAGAGAAAACCAAAGTAAAATTGAGGTGCAGCATCTATAACTCTCTTTTTTGCAGAAAATTTACAGTTCTAAACTCCACATTTCCATCTTTTCATGGTGATTCCCTTTGATGCAGCATCTACATGAGCCTACTCCATCTGACATCTTATTTTTTTGCCAAGAAAACATTTGTGCCTTTAAAACACGACTCAAATTAGCTGAGTCTGTGAAGCCATATTACCAGTCTGGAACCCACATGCAGCCACGCCCAGTCAGGACCATCTCAATTTAAATTAAAAGATATATTAAACTGGCAATAACAATATGCCTCCTATCATGTCAGTGTTACTGCCAATTTTTTCTCAATATCACCAAAACAACGAAGAAAACAAAAAAAAAAATTGCAGCTGAGAGAGAATCCTTACCTTGCCACATACACACCATGACCTTCTTCTGGAAGAAACCCAAGGGCACGCACTGCTGGATGAGAATCCTGAACTATACACCCACACCAATTTATTACACGTGTTGTGCCATTCCCATCCCTGACATCTGTTCCCACAATAAGATCAATTTCACGTCCCTGACAAACCATAAAGGAGAAAATATCACATTAATACCAACAACGGCAAGAGAAGCATTTACAATTGATCAGGATATATAACAATATGGAGAAAACACTGAACCACATGTGGATGGATATCCATTTGCTTGCCTGTCGAAAGATAGTCAGTTTGAGTTTTCCATCATTGTCACTGCACTTGTCCAATGCTTGGCAAGCATTTTCTATGTCACAAAAGCAAGTAACTGGCTCTTTGTCCACCGCCAAAATCATGTCTCCTTGTTCTAATAGATTTTCAGCTTTTGATCCAGCCAAACAACCTTTGACACGTAAAACTTGTCTTCTAACTGGATCTTTCCTGACAAGAGCCTGTAAAATATGATCAGCAATATTGAATAACAATAATGACAACATAGCCCATGACCTACATCATATATCCAATAAATATGTATGTTCAAGTAACCTTCCAAAACACTCATCTAGCTCAAAAATCTCATTAAATAACTAAGCAGTAACTTGTTCAAAGGACAGCAAACAGAAATATCAACAGGCACTAACAAGAAATGAAGAAAACAAAACAAGCTGATATGCATGATCTTTCACAAAACCTAGCAAAATGTAGAGCAAACTATAAAAGTAGGTAAACTTAATCAGACAACCAGTTATAAGGCATCATTACTCTAAATTGATAATATCCCAGGGTAACATAATCATTTTAATGATTTCAGCAATTTCCTCCACGAATTCATGTTAAAGGAGGCTCAATACATGATAAGAATATCAAAAGATTTCAAAGCATTTCAAAGGGGACAAAAAGGAAGGTATTCACATTTCACAGAGAGGAAAGGAAATGCAGAGAAACAACAAAGACAAAAAAAAAAAAGTGTCTAGATGATAACATACTTGGACCCAGTGATCGCTCAGAGCAAAACTTCGAGCTTTTGAAAGCAAAGTTGGATAAAGCTCAACCTCTAAAATCCTGACAAGTGGCATTGGCCTACTGACACCATTTATCAGAAGAGGTGGTCCCTTTGCACCATTTATGATTTTATCAAGAACTTGGCTTACAGCATAAACAGGGATGCCTCTAACAAACTGATGATCTTCTGACGTGCTACAACCAAATTTCAACTGCAATCAAGAATGCAAGACAAGAGAAGAAAAAACATCAGAAAAACACTGCAATAAGGAATTGAATTGTTGAAATTAAGTTACTAGTTCAAGGATCATACCTGAGTTGAAAAGCTTCCCCATATAGCTTGAACCCTTCCTTGCTCATCAGTTAGCACACCAGAAAATGAACTCCCAAAATCTGGAACAGAGTATAAAATTGAGACATCCACTGCAAACTGATGCTACTTTTAGAACAAACTTCATCTACATCCTTACCAGTATCGAGTTCAATGACTTCCATATTCGTTGCTCTATATCGTGGACAATCAGCTGAGCTGATATTCAAAGCAGCATAAGGATTGGTCACAATGGATTTCCTAGATGTCGCATGCAGACTCCTATTTAACCCCACAAGGTAGACAGAATCCCCGCGGCGTAATGCTGGCTCTGTCTCAAAATTCATTCATGCACAACTGGTCATTAAAAATGATCAAGTTTTCATATAAACAAAAAATGGAATACCTAGGAAAAAAAATAAATCCCACCACCTCAAAACTAACTAAATGAAGAAAATCCCCTTTTCTGAAAACAGTGAGAAAAACAGCATCCATTGCTAAAAAGGGAAGGAAAAGGGAAAAGAAAACATTTTTCAGGCCATATCATTTTCAAAGAAGCTCATGATAACAAAAGATGTCTGATAAAAATTTTGGCAGTGAAAATTATATCAAGTCTACAGAAATTCTCCCTGAATTTGATAAAAAATAATAATGCATTCACAATACAGTCAAGGATAGTATTGAAGAAAAAATGCAGGAAGTCAACCTACCAGGAAGCAATTCAGCAGCACGAACCATTGAGGCACCAACAGCTCCTAGAGCCGAGGGGTCATAAGCAACAAGAGCATAATTGTGAACAGGATGGAGAAAAACCACCTGGAATGTAATGTACAAATTAATCCTAATAAAATAAACCATATATGTCTTTCCATACATTTAACTTCTTTAAAATTTACCTCCCCAGGGATTTCAATTGGAAAAGCAGCGAAGGATAGCATCACATCTGATGCAGATATTGCAACAGTGTTCCTATCCACTGCAACTAATCCCAAGTCTTGAGAATGATAAACAATCACACCAGTTCCAAAAAAATGTTGTGAATGAACACCATCAAGCATTATTGATTGTGGAACATGAACCTAAAAGTACAAACATCAGTTTGTTAAGATTGACTCTCGTAACAAAAGTAAAACAGAAAGAAAGTGAATGGCTAAGTTGACAATTTGACAGCATCGCCAATGAAAGACTGCTGGTTCTGAACAAAAAAGAAACAACGATATAGAGGCAATTAAATTAAACGTGTATAAACAAGGGAAAACACAAAATGAAGATGGCTTGTGAACTTTAAGAGGCAAATCCAGAAAATAGAAGCTTAATTGTAGCATTGGCCATTGGCATGATCCTTTTAGGTTTCTATCAGAGAGGAAACAAATAATCTAGGTTTCACGCTAGACATTTCAAGAGTGATCACTGATAGTATATCTTCACTGATACCTATCACTTATGCAGGAAGAACTGTTACACATGTTGTTTCTACTGAAGTATGCTCAAAAGCATGGATGATCCTCCAACACATAGAAGACAGAGCAGAGACAACATATGCAGTTATCATGCTACTGATGCTAGAGAGAGAGAGAGAGAGAATAATGACAGCTCAAGGCAAAGATCAGACCGACTTAATCAACAGTTCAGCACTGTAGCTTATGAATAGAGGTGGCTTACAAAAAGTCTTCTGAGGAAATATTGAAGGTAACATCAGTATATTAAGGTAACTGACAAAATGACCAGTTCATTAAAGACAATTAGAACCTCAGGTTTTTTACCTCAAACATCACAAGCGTAGGCTCTATCACACTTTCTGCAAATGAAGCATTAGTTGTCACTGTCATTGCACCTTGATAGTCTCTTGATACTTCACTTTCCATGGTACTTGAATTGACTGACTTAACTTCTCCAGTTTCAGACAAGGAACAATCAGTAACAGCAATTCCATTGGCAGACAAATCTGATACCCTCCGTTTCTTTGTTCCAACATCAGATTCTTCCCGAGAATGTGGTTCTTCAGAAGAATGGTCATCACTTGATTCCATACAAGTAACACCACCAGCCAACTCTAGGTTGTTACCTAGATTTACATGTTCCACATGAGTTTCCTCACCACTTGGGAGAACAGTTTGGCTCGTTACGCTTTGTCCCATATATTTAACAGCAGATGATAGCTGCAGGGAATCAGGCTGTATAGCAGGCTTTGCTGTCCATAAACCAGAGCTGTCATCACGAGTATATATCTGTGGAGGGGCATACCATTCATGGCGGTCGACTGTGACGAGGACAGACTGCAAGCATCATAGTAATCAAGAAAAGAAAAAAAATACCTAATACAAATTATATTTGCAATGATGCAATGACTGAAAAGCCAAAACTGATTTTATAGTCCTTGCATCCCAAATCACGTTTCCACCTTTCTATTTATTTTTTACCATTTCATACAATTTAAAGGAATTCTTTTACTTTCCAATTTACTCACATGGAATGCAAGTATGAAAGGAAAACTTTTCAATTGATTTCAAAGTAAAGAAAGGGTAATGGTGGAAATCAATAATATTTCCAAAACATATGAAATAGTCAAGTTGATATTCTTCAAGACATTAGAAGTCTAAAACTAGACGATTGTTTGGAACAGAGAGAGTTCAAAATAATAACAGTCCGTGATCAAAATTCCACAAAATCCAGAGCATTGACTCTTAAATTTACTGACCACCATAGATTCAGCACTAACATTATATGATCAGATAATGTTGATTCATCCAAGAAAAAAGGAAATCAGTTTACATTTCATTATTTTCCAAACTATTAAGGTCATGGGCATATGTTCACTTTGAAAAGGACAGCAATGGTTAACCATCATATACCTTCCTTCGATGACGATCTGTGTAACTTATATATTCTAAGGGCACTCGAGCACCTCTAGATAGCTTCGACAGAACTGAGATTAGCTCATCGAGTTGAGATATCTCCTCACCCGCAAACTTCTTAATGATAGCATGGCGAGGAACTCCAGCTCTAAATAGCATGTATCTGCAATGAGTAATACAATAACATCGTTGAGTAAAATGAACCAAAAGTTGAAGCCCAACTAATTAAAGGGAAAAGAATTAAAGAAAATAAAACCTTCAAAAATTCAAATCTAAGTATCAAAAATTAAGAGAATGATGCATGGAATAAATCATTCAAGATTCTAGGCTAGGAAACACAAGCCCCATAAAGTCACTATAAATCATAATAGACTTTTTCAACCGGTAAATCATTCATCAGGCTAGAAAATGCTTCTCTCAGCGTATCAAATCATCATAAAAATCTTTCTTCTCTCCTTAAATATCAAATAAATGCAGTAGAAACATATTAAAATGTCAAGCAAACCAATCAACAACATAAATTCTATGAACCAAAAAAAGAATTGACTTACCCAGGTTCTGAAACGTACACCAAGCCACAATGGAAACGGAAATTTCTTGCCTGTTTCATAAAAAAAAAATTTAGGTATTAAGATGATGACATGATGAGCTAGAATGAGCACGGTGATCCAAACGAGGACATTTCCATAAAAGGAAACAAATCTGATCGCTCAATCCAGTTAAGTATGATGGAAGAATGTCAATCAACCAAGTTGAAGGCAACAAAATAGTTAGAATAAAGGCATGCACTCAGAAAATCCGACATGGTTAGGACGGTATGATTTTAAAAAAGCAGCAACAAAGTTTTGATGGAAATACTCTGCACAACATAGATGAGAGCTTTCAAAGAACATCACAGGTCTAGAGTATATGCCAGGAAGCCAGTCATGCTTAGCCTGGCACTACCGCAGGTAAAGAGTATCCAGAGAACCTGAGGTAATAGACAGTTAAAAATTTTCAGCTATTTTAAGAAGGTTTAAAGTCCAGCCTACCTGTTGGTAAGATAGAGGATGAATCACTGCACCACTGACTTCTAGGAAGTAGTCAGGGGTTATTGAATGTAAATCCTGAACCTGAAGCAAAAAGGGAAACTAAATTAACTTATTGCAATGATGAAAATACAAATAAGCTTAAGAGAAAAGGGCAATACCAAGAATTCAAGCAAAGGCCTCCTACTACAAAAATATTCATTCTCAAACAATCACATAAAAACAAGATTTTTTTCCTCCAACTTTTCTCAGAAACAGGACGACAAACATCTATAAAATCAAAACCAACTTACAAAGATGCATGTTGACACTCGAATGCAAACGATGGACTCCAAGAGAAAATTGACATTAAACGTCATTTAGAATTCCAATCCTTTGCACCAATCTCGACTTTCAATTTTTTTAATGTCAATATAAAATTCTGCTTTAATTTTTGGGGATGTTTGCATTGATTTTAAGTGCTCTGACACCAATAACGGGTGCATCTAATAAAAGAGAGGAAAACATGGAGATTCTATATATTTCATGAGTGAAACAAGCAACATTATGTGTCCTATACAATTTACCATGTAACAAGCCACTCCATGTAATGAAACATTACTTTATGCCAGTAGTTCCATAATTTGATCCGGCATTCAAGCACCTCTCATGTGCGCTTCTTGCTGCTAGTGGCTATTAGCCTTATAGGAGCATATCAAAACTGATATACCAGCAATAGCCACTTCTCCAAGTTTAAGGACACTAGATAGCTGATCTGTCTAAAAAATTCCAGCATTCCACTCTGAAACCAAGTGGATTTTTTTCTTTGGAATCCAATGAGTTACAGTCCATTGAGACTCCCTTAAAACTTTTGTTCCTCCAACAAAAGAAAAGGCGCCGTAAAACTTGTAAGCATAGAGAAGCTATAGCTACAGGGTAAAAGTAGTCTCACCATTAAGTTCACAGACAATGACGTGCCACCCCTCTCAATCTGCAACACAATTTTCTGGTCAACGCTGTCATCAAGCAAAGTCTCCAGTTTCAGAAATTGTGTAACCACCTACAGCACATGGAAATATAGTAAAAGAGTACATGAGAGAGAGGGAGGACATTGATTGCGGTTCAGGAGATATAACATTAGAATACCAAATAATGTCCAGCAATTAGAATACAACCAGTGCCGTATAGAAATTAAAGCACCAAAATAATATGACTAAACTCATAACTCACTTCTCCATTCACACGAAAAAGGATATCCCCTGGCTCCAAATGTGTATAAGCTGGGCCACCAGGCACCTGAAACATGTTAGAGATCATTATATATGCTTCATTCTAAATCCTTCGCTTCAACAGTTGAGAATATAAAGACTCTGTGCTCACCACGGAGTCGACAACAAGCATTCCAGTTTCTTCAAGTGGTGATGCATGCCGCACAATCTAAAGGAGTCAAAAGTGTTGTAAGCCACTAGGAACCACTATTCTTTCAAAGAGTTACCCATTAGAACAGAAAAGTGCAAGCAACAAGAAGAACTATTACCTGCTCGGTTTCACTTTGAAGACCCAGCCGGCGTGTCTCATCAAATCCTTTATGAACAAATGTCATCTATATCAAAAATATCTGATGCTAAATCATTCAACAGCAATTCATCCGGCATTGTAAGAAAAAGACACATAAGTGGAACCATCATTTTCTCATAATGAGATGTTCATCTCATTGTGCACAACGAGGTTCAGTCACAAAATCAGGGGTACAGAAAAATACTTCAGACTGTAAGAGCATAATGGGAAATAACTACTAGGAGAGCTGTGCATCTATTCCAGTATCTTTATACACTACACTGACATGAGCTCAAATGGACCATACACAAGTTTTATAACAAGCTTTAAACATTCTGTAAACTATACCTGCCTAAGCATTTTGTTAGTTAGATCTCATCATTTCATATAACATCAGAAGCATTGCCAATAGCAGATATTTCTATCTTTCCACAGCCATTTTACATGAAGACAAAAGCCCAGAACAATCACTATCCAGAAGGAATCTTAAGCCTTTTGTAGTTATTGTTGTTTCGTGCTCTTAATTCCTATCCTGGCATTTAAAAAGTGATCTGCTTTTATTTCAAATCCAGGTTTCTGTGCTAATGTGGCTAAATGGTAACAAGGCAAGCCCAAAAAACATATAACAATGTGAGCGTAAGGATGCAAATATTGCTCAAGCGCTCACAATGAAAATGTTAGCAAAAATCAGAGGTGCATGTGGAACAATGTCCAACCCAAGAAAAGATTCATAGTTCATATCAGAGAAAAGTCATTCCACTTAAAGGAAGAAGCGCTGACTGGAAACAGGTGAACAAAGGGAAAGGTTGGAAATGAACCTTTCAGATTATTTGACAAGCCATTTTAAAAGAGGGGAAAAAATCCTCAACCCCCCTAAATAGTTAAAAATCTTAATGAAAAAAGGTACAGAATTTGGTTGATAATTTTTTTTGCCGGTTTTTTCAATCTCATTCTTATTGTTCCACATCAACCTCTAAGGAACAAATGTCCAATCTTCTTTCTATCACAATCAAGAATATCCAAGTCAATCTAAATGTGAGTCAAAATCCATGAGGATAACAATCAACAACAAACCTGAAGCGTACCACGAGGTATAGAAACTGCCTCCCACTTATTGGAATACGAGTTTCTTCCTTTTTGGAGAAATTCCAGCGCCCTAACAACCTGAAAGATTTAGCATATTGGGTGTTCAACTAAGATTAAGCTTTCAAAGAAACAAGCAAAAGCAACTATAGAAATAGACACAATCTGGATTCGTTTCAAATGTTACATGCTTTCGTAGACATCTGCTTATGCTCCACATTTACAAAAAGGCTAAGGAATGGAGAGGAAGCCAGAGAACACATGTACAACTATGTCATAAATTAAAATCCAACTCAATTCTCAACAAGATATGCAAACATTATAACTTGCTTTATACATTTTCTTTAAGTAATTCAGTTAAAAGATTTCGCAACCTAATAAAGCTCAAGCTCTCATTTATTTTACCTAAACCTGTCACTTATTTTAGATAAGTTGTCAACCAAAAACACAAAACTAGACTTCAAATTTAGGTGATGTTAAGAGTATGGCATAAAAGACGAGAAATAAGCCAAAGCATAATGAAGAAAAGCACCCACTCGTTCTAATGGTAAGAAAAAAGCTGAAGCACTTGAAGACTTGCTCCCAGCATTCAAAGCAACTGCTCTGCCTTGCCAATCGATTACTGGAGAACCACTTGAACCCCCCTTAGTTCCAGATGCAGCCTAAAAGTAAAGCAAAGCATAAATGGGAAAACAGTAATGATAGTCAAGATGCAAGAAATGAGATTAATATATCATTAACTTATAAAGTTTAATGCATGCTCTGGTTAATAGAAAATAGGGGCATGGTTCTTCATCACAAATCACACAACAAACTTAGCCGAGATTATCACATGCCATTCAAAACCTTATGATGCCATGACCTCTTATAAAGCAAATTACATGCCAAAAGTAATTGACACTCTAAAAAAAGCATAACAGTTAAACAATCATATAAAGAAGATGAAGCCACATGGATATTTCTAATATTCTTGACCCATGGAAATTATAAAAATTTCAGTAAAACAAACTACTCAAGATAATTTTGTCTACACTATTAAAAAAAATGCATAGCCAAACTGTATGCCATTGTATTGCTCAATGAAGCTATGAAAGATCATCATCACAAAACTCAACCATTTCCAAAATTAAATGATATTGAACAGAATTGTTAAACTTTTCTCTAGTTCAATAATCTGCTATAGTTCATGCATATACAGTTCTCCTTCCCATCCAATCTTGCTGATTCTTGTCTGACCAATCAGACAAGATCTTAAAAATATTCTAGCACGCAGTCCCATGGTTTCCCAACAGATATTCCATCACAGTTGTAAAAAAAATCCAAAGCATAGCCAAGGTAAAATTAGACAGACAGCATGACAACATCTAGACTATTTGGGAGTCAACAGCTTCAAGTAGTCATAGAAGGGAAATTTAATGAACTCAAAAATCACTTCAACAAGCACAAATTATTTGAAGATATTATCTCATAATTTAGTAGCATCCAAAATTAAAACACTTACTTGCATGTAGAATGTATTGAAGTCATTGTACCCATCCCTGCACCAAATATCAGTAATTGTTAGCAAAGTTCGGACAAGAAATCAACAAACTTTGACTCGTTAAGGTACAGAAACATTCTTTCACCATTATCAGATGACCTCAATTAACTACTATTTGAGGGCCTCTTATTTTTTCTCTCTGCTCTGAATTGCACAACACTTTATATTGAAAAGGGTAGAAGACCCATTTAACTTGACATAAAATGCATGTAGCATAATATATAATGCTTAAACACCAGTTCCTTGTCTATCCCTTTTTCAAACTAAACTGACCCTTAAAAGGTTTTTTCAAGTTAAAAATGAGTCTGTCTGTTTTTGCATTTCAAAAGCGCTTTTGAAAAAAATTTAAAATTTTTTATTTTTTTCTTTGCTTCAAATTAGTTTTTTTTTTCAGATCATTTTGATATGCTGATATCAAAAATAATTTTAAAAAAAATTATTTTGATGCATTTTTAAGCGAAAAGCATTTGAAAAGCAACCGCTACCACACTCTTATACACCCCCTAAATGATGAAGCAAAAACATCAAGTGGCCAACCTACTAGTAACCACTTCAAGAGTTAAAAATCAAGGAGAACAAGAGACACCCACTATGCCCAAATATGTATCATAATACAACTGTTTTGGTGCCCAACCTCAGATTATTTGGAAACAAAATTCCAATACACGAAGAGAAACAAGTAGCATTTTGGTGTCCGAGGGAGGTTGTGGTGATCATTGATGAATATAACACGAAGAAAACATCTTGTTATTAACTTATCAAATAGCATTTTGCTGTACAAGTATGGCATCTGAAAGACAAATTAGGAATATTAACATACTTTTTATAGTGAGGTGCATCTCTATCCAAGCGAGCAAGAGTCCCCGCCAAAATGGAAACCTACAATGTCATCTTCAAATCAGTAAGCGAACATTGACCACAGAAGGAAATCCAACAAAAAACCATCAGAATTCAGTGAAACCAAAGATAATATGGCCTCCACAACAGAAATCAGACATGATGTAAGAAGAGAAACAAGTCATCAACACTAATATATGTAAGAGGTCGACTGCAAAAAAACATTTTTTCCTTCCCTCTCTATAATTTCAATGATTTCTCAGTTCTCCTCTATGTATTTTCTTGTTTTTATGAATAAATCTAAGCATATACTTTTATATCTCAAAATTCAAATTCTAACTTCCAATCCAAGAAAACCAAGAATTCAGAATAAAATTGACATCAAAATCCCCTAAATTCGAATTGAGTCAACCAAAATATACTAATTAAACAAAAAAAGGTAAGAATCCTAGTCCATTCTTCCATTGCAAATGCAACAAAACACCAAACAAGTAAAAATAAATAACAAACATACAACCAATTACCTTCTCGCCACTATCATTACCAACAACCCTTATTTCCAACCCAACACAAGCAGCCTCGGGAGCAAGAGGAATCTCTTCATAATTCAAAAACTGAATTGCCCCAGGATCATACCTAAAGAAGCCAAAATCATGAACCTATACACACAAACTCACATCAAAATCACAATCTTTATCATAAATCCAAATAAAAGATAACGTCTTTAAACAGCAAAAAAACACAATTAACCATAAAAAAAATCCAACGTTCAAAACAAAAAACAACATGGCCATCAGTATTTTCACTTACAGGATCTCTATATATCGGATACACAGGAATCTCCTCACGGTTCAGAAACATTGCCTCTGCCACCACAGGCCCTGAAAAAGAAATCCAAAATTCAAAAACCGAAATCAAGTCAAGCCCTAAGAAAAAATGAAAACAAGAAACAAGAAAATACCATACCAGCCTTGACGACATGTCGGTTAGTGAGGATAATCCCACGGCGTTTATCAACAACAAAGCCAGTAGCATAACTAGCACCAGCAGATTCGGTGTCAAAAGCACGACAAGCAGTGGTACGGAGGACGACAACGGCAGGGACCACTTTGTTAAGGGCTTTCCTCCAGTCATCCGCCGTGGCTACGTTTTCTTTGAAAGGTGGGTCGATTTCCATGCAGAGTTCTTCTTTCATGGTTGATTCAAGACTCGCCATTTCTGTTTCTGATCCTAGCCTTTCTAGTGGGTCTCCCATTGCGTTCCTTTTTTTAGGGTTTGGAGAGTGAAATGATGAGACTTGAGAGTGATTTTTTTAGAGAGAGATGGGGAGATAGGAAAATGGTTTTTTTGGTAGGAAAGAACGGGAAACACCATTTTAACTTGTTTGCACCTGTGTTCGTACTTGATTATTCTTTTTCTTTTTAAAAATCAAGTGAAGTTTTATTTTTTTAAATAAAAAATAGAAAGGGACATATTTTTTTATCTTTAGTATCTTTCTGTGACAATAATAAAAAAAAAATTATATCAAAGAGTCGGCTAGCTACTTTACTTGATTGGCTATTGTTTATTTTATTCGGGCTTCGCTTTCTTTAAAATTTTAAATATTTAAAAAAAAATTAATTTTTTTATATATTTTAAATCCATCCACTCATTTTAAAAATAACTTTTAAAAAATAAAAAAAATATTATTTTAATATATTTTAGTACAAAAAATATTTTAAAAAATAATTATAACATTTAAGCTCTCTTAATCATATCTTATTTTTATCATAATTGTTATAGTTGTTAAACTTAAGTGGATTATAACCTAACTTAAAGTTTAGGTCATGGAACGGATCTTTGATTTTT
>Ga0325404_1003591_pt1 | contig 16518 bp, 9 predicted proteins | sample PopdelMetagenome_18_FD_205664 | JGI IMG/M metagenome (GOLD analysis project Ga0325404, IMG submission 205664) | Populus deltoides microbial communities from Bellville, Georgia, United States - Xylem-Control-R1 | ecosystem: Host-associated > Plants > Phyllosphere > Stem > Wood/Secondary xylem... | reverse complement strand
GAAAAGAAGAAGGGGTAAAAAGGGATGGTAGTGGAGTAACCATAGAGCACAGGAAATTGAGTGGATAAATAGGGGGAAAACTAGTTTTTAAGGGACAAAACCAAGCAGTCCAAATCACTTGACAATCTTATGTAAGAGGAAGACTGGCTGCTACAAGCCACAAGCAAAATGCATCTATCTTTAGGAGTGTAAAGATAAGGGCTGCAAATATATAACACGCGAGAACAAGGATGGCCCAGATGTCCACTGTTAAGATTCAGTTTTACATTAAAGACACTGTCATCTTACCCCATCACCAACAGCAAAAGCTATGACAATCCTGTAATTCTGCAATGAGCGCATCACCAAAAGGGCATAAATATCAACAATAGCCAAGCAAAGGCTCCACAGGCACTGCAAGCTAGCGGCCACAACTAGGTAGCTGATATTGCGCATTATAAAAGAAAAGAACTGATGTCATCAAACAATAAATATCATAATTCACATAAAAACTGACTCGCAAACCAAAACTTAGACATCCCATCCTGTTAATAGTAGCATATGCAAAATTCAGTAGCATGATTACGTAAAGAAGACATCCAAAGCACAACTAATTCAGTTGTTGGGATAAAACAACTCACTCATCAACAGTGAAATCTTATTAATGACCTGAAAATGTCAAACATACTTTTTATATTTCCAAGCTGTTAACCACATTGAAATACAGATACAGCAAGCTAATACAAAACGAGGATGCTTTAAATATTAAGTAACAAGGAAACAAACAAAGAGTGTTTGAAGATACTATATGGTGAAAATTTAATTATAAGCTCTTTAGAGAGGCGTGCTCTTCATGACATACCAATGCAACTCCGGTGTAACTCAAGTGTTTGAAGATACTATATGGTGAAATTTAATTATAAGCTCTTTAGAGAGGCATGCTCTTCATGACATACCAATGCAAGTCCAGCGTGACTCAAGTGCTTTCCCTAATTCTCTTCTTCATACCAATGATCCACACAAATCAATCAAAATGCTAAAGATAGTATCGGAAAAGGAGTGTTCTTTTCCAAATGAACAGCCACAGCCTGATCAAATCAAGCCCTAGATAAAATTATGTGTTCTCTTTTTTCGAGCCTAACTTGTAATTTTGCTACGGCGTTGAAACATTTCATCTTCCCTGCTTTTCACATAGCAGCAGCAGCAATCAAATAAAAAATTTAGGGTTTTAAAAATACCAAACTGATATTAATAAGCTAAATATTTCATATAATTCTCTTAAGGAAAGATGAAAGCAAAATCAAGCAAATGAGCCAAACACAACAAATAACAAAAATAAATAACAAAAAAAGGAAGGCAAGGAATTCAATTACGTAAAGGCAGTAACAGAAGGGAAATCGCTGGTGGAGGCCATGACAGAAAGAGCCGTAGCAGCAAATATAAACTGAGAGAGACGCAAAGCAAGGCCGCCTTTGGTGCCTGGCATCCCTTGTATGTCTTTCATCCTCACTCTCGGCGCGTTATTGTTTCCGCCGTCTGTCGTAGTCGGATCTTCCACCGGATGTATTGATGCATGGCTCACACTCATCTCTCCACCACCACCACCTGCCTCTTCAATTCATTGCTATAACAATAATAGTAATAATCTTCTTCTTAAATTAAATTAAAATTGAAACAAAACAAAAAAAAAAAAGAAAATACTTCTATTTTCTCCTCTAAATCCAAAAATTACTAGTTCTTTCTCAGATTCTTTTTCTTTTCTTTTTTTATAAAAGTGAAAGGTCGAATATTTCCTCTTCTAATTTTGTGAGAGACTGGGAAAGAAAATCCTGCCTAATTGAGTTAATGATGCGATTTCACTCGCTGTATGGTAATGGTAAAGTTTTCAGTGAGTTGTAATTTAGTCCCTGTTCTTTTTTATTTTATAATTTTGTTGTTCTAGTTTTGGAAATCATCAGTTTAGTCCCTTGACATAGTTGACTTTTTATTTTTCTTTTATAATGTTCCCAGAATGCACTTTTATGTTTTTTTTTTTAATAAGAATGTTCGGGTCAGCTTACATGCCTCAACTAATTATATTGATCTTGAAGTTAACGATCATGTAAGTTTTCAGTGACCCTGAGATTTGTGAAACTCGAACTGATAATCTCTAGGGAGCAAATTTAGAGTCTGACTAGTTAAGTTACACCCCTCAGAATTATACATTTTTAAAGCCTCATTATGCATCTATTTATTTTTGGTTTAAAATTAATAATATTCTATTAATATTTGATTTGATATTCTTTTATAAATAAAGTACAACTACTATTTAGTATATAAGGTCTGTTTTTTAAATTAAAATTACAACTTTTTTCCGTTAACCTTTTTTTAATTACACGTACCAAATATGCAAGTGTTATAAGTAATTATATTTTTATTTTTTATATATCATTAATTTTATTGAAACAATGTAGTAATTTGTGTAAGTCACATATTTAACTTTTTTTTATGTTAAGAATTACTCTCATGTAAAAAAAGGCATGTAAGTTTAAGAGTTCATAATCAATTTAATATAAATAAAATAGTTTTAGTATGATATATTTATTGGTTATTTTTCTAAAATCAATTTCTTATAAATAAAATATTTTTAGTAAGATATATTTATTGTTATTTTTTACTTGAAATCACCACAATAAAACTTATCCCGCCACCATTTAGCTATTTTAAATATTTTTAGCATGATAAATAACTTGACATTGTTTTTATCTTACAATACAATAAAATAGTTGTAGCACAATATATCATGGTAAACAATAGCCATAATACAAATAATATCAAATAGGCCTTATTATAGAAACAAATCTAAAATTTTAAACCAATTGACAAGTAAAGAAATATAAAAAAACAAACATAATCAATCACATAAAAGTACATAGAAAATTCACGTGGTTCGACAAGTTAGGTCTATTCCATAGACAAAATGATCAAAGAAATTCACTATAAAAAAGTAGAAAATTATACCTATCATGTAAAATTTCTCTCTAACCCAAGATCTCAAAATAACCTATAATTCATCTTTTCTCTCTTCTCTCCAACCATCAAGTGCAAAGAATAGAGACACTTACAAATAAGCACTAATCATAAAATATAACAACTTTAAGCTTTTATATATAAACTAAGTACAATGATATTTATTTTCTCACTTAAACTCATAATTTAAAACAAATCCAACTACAATACCTCAACCCAAATATTTTTGGGCGGACCAAGTTTAAATATAATGTTATTTTGTACTAGGTAGAAGAAGAAAAAACGCTTATGTAGTTCTATATCCATATTAAAAAAAGATGAAACCTTAGAGTTCATTCACCCTAGTTTTATAAAATTCATGATGGTTTAGAGAAAACAAGTCTTGAGAGGAGTGTAGACTATTGACCTTGAAGGATTAAGGCTTCATTTTATTTTTTTATTTTCAAGGTAAGAAATATGAATCGTTTTTATTTAAAAAAGTTTTGGATTGATTAGGGTTTACTCTATATAAAAGATGCATAAGTTTAAAGAGATTTAAATGGTATTTGTATGAATCACTAGATATAATTAATATGGTAGGTTATATGATATTTTAAGATGCATCAAGAGTGGTTAATAATTGTTTAATAGTGTGAAAGTATTATGTATAAAAGTGAGAAATTGTTAGTTTAGGTTTTTTATAAAGGTTTTTGTTCGACCTAAAAACATATCAAATAGAAGTAGTTTTTTACCCAGATTTTATACATAGGAAAAGTTTATTATGTTTAGTTTCTAACATCATAAACAGCGTATTAATCCGATTTTTGTAAAGAAAGTTATGATGAAATAGTAAAGGATGCGTAAGTTATCTGACAGCAATACCCATCAATGATTTTAGGACTCATTATAATTTATATAAAAGAAATTGCTAGGTGAATCATATATGGATGGAAAGATAATTGAGTAATGGAATTGTAAATTTTCTAGAAAAAGTTATAACAAGTTTAGTAAATAGTGTGTGGTTGATAAATTATTGTAGTTAAAGTGTTAGATGGACTTTAACATATTATATGATTATAAATAGGTTGTTTAAGCTCAGATTTTAGACTTTGATTATTTAAGTAAGAGAAATAAATAAACCTTCATATTCTCTATTATTTTTTAAATGGAATAAATATTTTTCTCAATTATACATCTTTCCTTTACAATATGTATTATATTTTTTAAAAGAAGATCAAGCACTTGCTATGTTTAAATTGATTTGCTTATATGTGATGTTTATGAATGCATAATAAAGAATTTTTGTATGAATATTTTATAAATTAATCTATGAAAGAAATTGTTTTTTAATGAATTTGCAAATGATTGCGTGATGACTCCTAGATGACCATGAATGAAGTAATGACCTCTGGTAAGTGAGTAGGGTTGTCAACACTAGAACTAATTCTAATGGCCCATTAATGAGTTATAATAATTGACAATGACCCTTCTAATGAGTTACAATAATTGGTTGGAAATAGTCGATTAGTGGCCTGGTTACAGGTATAATGTGATCATATGAATATCATTTGAAAGTAAAGTCATGTTTATGAAATTGAATGCCAAGGAAAAGCATGTATTGATGACTTATTTTACAGCATGTCTTATAAACTAAAGAGATATTAACATTATTTATTTATTTATTATAAGTTGTTTTATTATTGGAAATGCAATACACACACACACATGAAACTTGTGCTTGGTTTGGGAATAAGTAGAGCTTTACTTGCTAAACTATGGTTAGCTTACCCTCCATTATTTTCCCTCTCTAGACAGGTAGAAGAGTTAGAAAGTTTTGAGCTATGAAGTTTACATTACCAGTTTAAGTTGTTAGCTAAGCTGAAGGATTTATGTTTAAAGAATGATATATTTTGATTTGTTATTGGACATTCATTATTAATACTCTTGAGGACTTGTAATAAATTTTTTATCACATTCTTTTTAGTATGATTTTTATTACGTTTAAGACTTGATGTTTTCAGGTGATTATTTATGGGATGCAAATATTTAATACCTTTTGGTTTAGCATTTATGGTTTTTGGTGAACTTTGTAAGGTTAACCTTTGTATTATCCAGGGTTGAATATTAAATGATATGGGCATGTCTATGCTTGATTTTGGGGGCGTGATACCAACAAACCTATAACAACTTTCCACTTCTTAGAGATTAAGCAAAGAAATCTCATCCTTAACATTCTTGTGCTTTTAAAGTAAAATTACTTTTAGTTTCTTCTAGTTAAACCCAAGTTGCTAGTTCAGCGAGTTAATCCAGAATGATCAAATTTTCTTTTTTTTTTGTCTTTTTTATTGATTTTTTTTTCAATATCATCCTTTAACATTTGATTTGATTAGGAATTCAGTTTTATAATTTATTTTGATCTTCTTTATATGAGATTATCATGGTCTCATGACCCATTTCACAAGCTCGGCGGGTTAACCTTAGTCATTTTTAGTATTATGTTTTTAATTGAATTTTTTTTAATTTCATTATTCAACACTCGGTTTATTAGAAACTAGGCAACTTTTTAATTTATTTTGATATGATTTATATGGGATTTTCTCGGTCTTATGACCTGGGTTGTGAGTTTGGTTGGTTAACCCTAGTTGACTTAAGTTGTTTTTTAGATCTTTTATTTCTAATTGATTATTATTTAATTTCATCATTCAATATTGATGCCGCACATCACAGTGACCCACCCTCTTTCCTCAAATCCATAGGAAAGGATTTTGTTTTATGCGTGAGAGGGGGAAAATGTTTAATCTTAAAAAAAAATAGTCGCCGCGTAATATTATGAACATTTAGAACCCTATCTTGTCTTCAGAGATATGTGGTAAGCTATAGTTATGCTTAAAGAAAGATACTATTAACCTTGAAATATTCTAAATGGGATAAGTTGTATTGCCTATCTTGTCTCAAGTTACTTAGGTCTTATTGTGTTTAAACTATTAGTGGTCTATCTATTGGGTGATGATGGGTTTGCTTCAATGAGTTAAACCTTGGTCAAAAGTTCAACACTTATTCATTTTAAAAGCTTGGTTGGTTTTTGCCACTCCTAGTTGTTTGGTGAGTTGACAAGTCTAAGACGTTCATTCCAAATCACGTCTCAAGTTATTTTTATGAATATACTGGCGGGCTTATATTGTGTTTATAGAATCTAGCCCAAATCCTATAGAAGGTCCATCAAAAGTGTCTTAAAGAGGTTCGCATGTCCTATGTTACCTCATATATTCCTAACCCTGGTGCTATGGAATATTGCATTAAAAATACTCCTAATTGGTGAATATTTTAGGAAATTTAGTTTTACCATTAACCACGTTATTTTTTTTTAAGGAAATTTTGGTGAGGGGTTATTCCCCCTAATATCCAAGTATTGGCTCGTTATGAGTTCATATACCCAAATATTAAAAATAAATAATTGTAACATCCTCAATATTGAAATATAAATTCCATTTGATTTCAACTTTGTTAGCTGTAAAAAGGTGGTGTATTTTTTTTATTCATCTAAAGGATCATGTCATTTCATTCATCAATAAATCTACTAAAATTTTAATAGAATTTTCTCTATATTTACTACAATCTAATATTTTTAATTACCTTTTTCACTTCAATAAACTCCAATAATTGATCAAATCACCAATTATTACAACACACAACAATTATCCCATCATTTGGGACCTTCATATTCATGTTAGAACTTACCACTAAAGTCAAAGCTTTTATTATTTATTTATTTTTAATTGTATACCCATTACATGGAACATGACGAACAAAGTGGTTTCATGTTTTAACTGAGAATAAACTAATTCTAAAACATTTTAAAATACACATATATTAGGTTCTAAATTAGAACATAACATAATTAAAATAAAGCTTCTAATTACTCTAATTACATAACTTAAAAAAAGTAAAATAGACATTAAGTTTTATTTACAAAATTACATCATAAAGCAAAATATTACATTATTCATTACATAATTTTGATTATGAAAAAAATACAAAAAGAAAAGTCTATTACTCAATATAACGTTGCAATATACTTGAAAATATAATTTACAATCGAATAAATTCAATCATCTAACTTAATGATTTGTTAATCAACAATTCAATTATAACTATGAAAGTAAATGGACCTATCCATGATCATTTCTAGTTTAAGACAAATATCATGTTCTTTTCTAGTTTAAGACAAATATTAAATTCATTACTAAGTCATTTGATTTCTCTATTAACCTATTAATCAAAACACCAATTTTATTAACCAATAATCCAATTTCTCCATTAGTCTATTTATCAAGGCACCAATCCCACTAATTAGGTATCAAATTTCTTCGCTAGCCCATTCAACAAAGTAATGGTCCTATCAATTAGGAATCTAGTTTCCTCCATTAACCCATTCAATAGGGCAATAGTCTCACTATATAGGGACCCATTTTCCTCATTAGTACATTCAACATGACATTGCTCTCATTAAACAGGGATCTAATTTCTTTAACAATTTCTTATCAACACACTAAATAATCCAATGCATTTAAAGAAAAATACAATAAAGAATTTGAGTAATAAAATAATTTACAAAACCAAGGTGCTAGACACCTATCTATTGCGGTGCCAGACTAGTAGCTTTTTATTGCTAAGTAGTGTCCCCAACCTCTACTATATGAAAAAAAAAGATCACATTACTTCTAACCATCACACTTTTTAATATAAATTTCAAGAATACGTTTACAATAGAAATCCACATTTCAATTCTTTATGATAAAACTTAATAAAGCTTTTTCCTTAAACATAATTTTTTTCTTAAATCTTCCATGATTTACCCCTCAATTATTTATTTCCAATCCAAGTCCATTCATGAAACATAACATAAAAATCAATTAATTCCTCCTATTTTTTCTTTGATTTGGCTGAAATATGGTTAAGAAGACAATACCAGATTTTTCTTAAATCTTCTATGATTTATTCTTAATTACTCATTTCTAATCCAAATACATTCCTGTAGAATAACATCAAAATCAATTAATGCTTCCTTTCTTTTTTATTTGGCCGAACTCCTTCTAATTAAAAGAGTGAATTGTTTTTTTGTTTTTGTTTTAATGTCCACGACATTTCCACAATACCAAATCATTAAACATTCATATTAACATATTATACACTAACACCTTGACAACTTCCATCAATTAATCACACACATTATTTCCATACATCTAATTAAAATCTTAACATGGTAAGGATTGAATTCTCACTTAATTAGAACTTTACCCATTGTTTATATACACACAAAAAAATCATCCATCCATAACTACAATAATTCAGATACCCTAACATGCAAAAACCAGACATGCATATACACTAACATTTGCAATCCTACACATAATGTAAAATTATTCTACACAATCACCTTAAAAGAGTTTCTTACCTCCTATCATAAAGAAAAAGGATGGAATAAAAGCTTGAAAACACTTTTCTTCTTCCCCGTTTTTTGTTCTTCCAAAACCATCCATTCCCAAAAGAAAATCCTTAGAATTTTTCTTGTTTTATCCTTCTCCTATCTCTCCTAAAGCTTATAATCTAGCCTTCTTCTTTGTTTTAATGGTGAGTTTGCAAGCTTTTCTTTATAATTTTTCTCTCCTCTTTCTTTCACTCTATGATCGGTTAGGAATGATGTTGGGAGAGCACTATTCACTTATTTATATATATAACTTCTCGCCTATTACATTAATGGTCCATATTTTTTTTAATTAATTCCACTTCAACTCCATGTCTTTTCTTTCATTAATCTAATGTCACTAAATCTTTTAATTCCATTCAATTTCCTTCTCAATTAATTTTAACTCCCTAAAATTTTATCTTTGCCATTTCATTTCCCAATTTTATTTATTTATTTTTTTACAACTCATTAACTTAAAAAAAATTCTTGGTCGGGGTTTACAATAACAAAATATTTTTTTATTAGGTTTTAAAATGGCATGGAACCCGTATGGATAACACAAATAGGTTTTGACCATTTATTCAAAAAATTCCTATCATTTATCAAATGAGAATTATCATGGGAACAAATTAATGTCATTAATATTATTATTTTCCTTTCTAAAACAAGGGATTTTGTTTTTTTGGATAGGCCTAACAAGTCTTTTAATTTAGACTACACTTCTAATGAGCTTAAAGAACTTTATTAAGCCCAAATATGCATGCAACATTTATTTTTGAAAATATGCTAACATAAAATGTTCCATCTTATTTTTTTTTAATGCAAAACATGATATTTTATAAAATGCTAAATCATTCAAGTAAGATATTTTTAGTCTTTTAAAAAAAATGCTTGGCCATGATGCAAGTTAAAAAAAAACAAACTAATAATATTTTTTTATGGTATCACCTTTTTTACATTTTTATTCCAACACATTCTAAGAAAAGTCATGAATCACCCCCATACACACAATATCACTTCCCTAATCAAACTACAGTCTTCTCACACGCTCATCCAAGTTCATCATCAAATAAACAACTAATAATCACAACAACAAATTAAAATCATTCAAAGTCTAAAGCAGACCTTTTCAGAATAGGCTGGACTGGATCCAAATAGTCAGAATAAGATAGGGAAGCTATTGGAACCATAGTTATTAAACCCGACTCGGCCCGGTGGGTCGATCCGGGACTTGGTTGACCCGGTGGCTGTACCGGTTCAGGTTTAATAAAAGACCGGCCAAGACAATAACCCGGCAAAATCCAGTCGACCCATGACCTGGGCAAACCCGGTCGAGACCCGGTGAGAGATCTGAAAAGTGCCGCTCCTTCATGTGCCCCCTGACCCCCCTCCACCTTAAACTTGTTCCAGGCATGAGATGTATTTGTTGAATAAAAGAATGTGTACTGTTGACCAAATAAGAGATCTAAAAAATGAAAAGCCTTTTTTTTGCTTCGCTTACATGCTTGTTCTATGAGTGGACTAGTCCATGGAGGAATAGTCTTTAATGTCATATACTGGATGCTCGAGGCTCCCCCAATCGAAAGCTGCGACAGTTGAGGAGTTTTAAGAAGACCAATGAGCACCCATTGATTGAGTTGGGAAGTGACGATTGATGACTGTAACTTGAAGGAAATTAAAGGTTAAAAGGAACCAAACTCACAGTTTCAAGAGAGAGAGAGGCAATAGGTAGGAGACTGTTTTTAATTTCTGGGTTTGTGTGGTGTTTGGTTTTTTGTGATGAAGCCTGAGAGGGTAGATAAACTTTGTGAGGAGACGGTGATGAGATTAAGAGCCCACACAAAACAAACGATATGATGCATACGGTGTATTCCTTCCTCACCTTTGATGTGACCTAGCTAGCTTTATATTTGCTCTTGTGCTTATATTTGCTCCTGTGCTTATTAGTCTAAGTCATAAGGTGTTTTCTTTTTTTAAAAATACTTTAATTTAAAAATATAATATAATATTTTTTAAAAAATATTATTTTAAATATTATTTTTTACAACATGGATATTTTTTTAATTTTTTCATATGAAATATTAGATTTAAATATTTTTTTAATTTTTTCAGGTTGATTCGGGTTGACTCGAGTTAACCCACAAAACCTGAAACCCGGCCTTTTAGCCGAATCAACACCCGGATCAGGTTTAATAATTATGGTTGGAACCTTGCAATGTTAGAACACCTTAGAATAATAAAGGCGCATGTACCTATAAATTGAAAAGGATTAGTTGAATACATTATGATAGTTTGTTTCAATGGAATACTAGGAAAAGAAACATATACTATAGTCCTTAATTTTTATAAATTGATAAATCTCATGTTTAATCAAAATTAATTTTTAATTTTTTTAATTTACACTCCTTTTAAAATTAAATTAAAAACAAACAAGTTTAAAATTGTATCATGACAATTGGTAAAATAAAAAATTCATAAATATAAACTCGAGAAATAATTATGTAAAATGAAATTGTGTTGGAGGGAGCATATTAAGAAAACCTTTTAAGTATATCCAGATCTAATTAATTCAATAAAGAGTACAAGTATCACACTAAAAAGATACTAAAAACAATAAAATATAAGATTAATCCGAAAATAATTGTGTAAAATTTTAATCAATCATGCATACATGCAGTCACAATATTAATCAATCATGCACGATTAACATTAAAAATATAAACATCAATTACTAATAGTAATGTACGGATCATTTGGAACATGACCGTTCAAGTTCTTTTAAAAATACCAGAGAGTTCAAGTATAGATAAATCCTCTCATAATCGGTTATGAATTTAATTATTTAAATCAAGTGAAAAAAATATATTATGAGAAAAAATCGATGAATCCTCTCTTATAAAGTTATTACCAATTTTATTACATATTAAATTATGTCCACTCAAATTAAGTTAACACTGCATAAGTGAACGTTAGGAAAATCTCAATCCCCATGAACTATTAAAGCTGAATATAAAGAAATCTATTTATAGCTGGTTTGTTTTTATATTTTAAAAAAAAATATATTTTTTTAATTTTTTATATATTAATATTAAAAATAAATTTTAATAAATAAAAAATATTATTTTAATATATTTTTAAATAAAAAACACTTTAAAAAATAATTTTTTCATGATAATCCATCATATTTTAAATCATAGTTTTGAAATTCGGCTTGACAGGTTGACCTGGGATATGGTTGACCCGGAGCTGAAACCGGACAAAGTTAAAAAAAAAATAAGATAAAGAAAAAACTGGTATGACGTGGCAAAAATCTAATTAGAATTCATTAAATTTTTTTTTTTATTAAAATAATATCATTGTATTAAAAAAACACTAACTCAAACCACCCGTTAAAACCTAATAATTCAATCAAAACCCAAAATGCAGCCTTGAACCGTACCGGATCTGAAAATCATGTTTCAAACACATAAATTCTAACAACCTTTCAAGCTCACTCAAAGGCAGCACGTGACGTATATGCCAGGTGGTGCAAACATTCTTGCGCAGATCTCTATAAAGTCCCTAATCATTCACCTTGTCTAAATTAGTCCCAATAGTCTTCTTTCATTTCAATTATCCCTAAAACAGTAAAAAATCCCCACTTAAGTGGTCCGTCCGAACACTTCACAGACTTCTAAAGGAAATCTTTAAGTTTCATAAGAAAAACTTGTCATTTCTATAAGATTTCATGTCCAATTCAACGAAGAACTCGGTTAGAAATTGCTAAAACTTTGTTTTGGTATACAATTGAGATAAAAAATTGGCTGAGGACTTAATCTAGATTAGCTACGTATGGCAGGGACCGTTTTGAAGTTTACCCAAAAATGTATCATCAATCATCATATATACCCATCTGATATCATACACATCAAAACCCACACATGCAAAATCCATCCCATTTCATCAATTATTTGGGAATTGTACACAGCTTCTCCATAATAATTTATAGAATAATTCATGAATTATTTTTAAAATTCTTTTCATCTTAAAAAGCTTTAAATTAGTATTCTTATGCTTGTTTTTTAATAGTTTTAATATGCTTATATTAAAAATAATATTTTTTAAAAAATTTATTAATATTTTTAATTAAAAATATTTTTACAAAAACATCTTGTATTTGTATTGAATTACTGATCCCACGTTTACGTGGGATCCGTAAATAATTTTTATGATTATACCCATGTTTATATGATGATTTATCTGATCTATCCGATGCCCCCACATGCATGGAATGCAATGCACATGCATAGCATAATAACATCACGAAGTTTGGTTTAGTGAAATCCGGAGTACCTCTTTTGTACTTTTCTGCCCCCCCCGTCGAATCCCTCCTCCCATCCCCCCTCTCTCAAAAGAAAAAAAGAAAAAAGAAAATAGTAATAATAAATAAATAAACTCGCTCGCTCGCGGCTACTCTCGCGATTCTTGGGCTTTCTCTCTCGATCTCCACGATCTGGCCATTTTTTGATCGAAAATTAGGGTTTTCCTCCTCTCAATCTCCCTCTATCTCTTATCGAATCTTGTGTTTCAAAACCTAGATTTTGCTGCTCTCTTTAGGGTTAACAGATCTACAACGTCTCTTTAGCCTTTTACGTCTGTTAATTTTGTTTCCACTCTATTAAGCATGTTCTGGAAGCTCACCACTCTCTCTACCTCTTCTCCTGTAAGTTCTTTCTTATCATCCCTAATTTTATCTAGGGTTTGTAACAATTGGTGGATTTAGAGCTTTGCAATCGCTGTTAATTGGATCTATAAACCCTAGGATTATGTGAATTCTCAATTGAAATGGATTATTTTATTGTTTTAATTGGGACTCGGTTTGGACTGATTGAGTTGAGATGGATGTTGTTTTTCATAGTGTAGATTTGTGTGATTCTCTGCCATTTATTTATTAATCAGTGACTCCGTGCATAAAAAATTGTAGGGAAATGTAAGTGTTTTAATATATATACAGTTTAGAATGTTTTGGGTTTGCATTTGAACCTTATTTGTTTGTCACATTTATTAGAAGAATTAATTAATAAATAAATGGGTTTTTTTTTTTAATGGTATTGACACTTAATTTAATTGACATACAGTGGGTGCGTGGCGGCTTCTTTGGAAATTAAAGAAATGATATTGATTTTTTTTTTAAGTTTTACTATATCACTACTATATTTGGCTTTGAATTTTGAATGGGAGGGCAGCCTTGGTAAAAATTCTTACCAGGCTTTTTACTCTCCGAACCATGTTAATTCCATGATTTACTAGATTTCAATAGAAGTTTTGCTAATGATATTAGTTTCTGTGTGCTCGGTAATATTTTTCTAATAAGCAAACATTTTTAAATGCTGCAATAATATTTGCTAATTTTCGTTCTAGTTGACTGATGTCAACCTGCTATTGCTTTTGTAGGTGGAGTCTGTATTAGACAAAGAAAATTTCACGTTGGAAGAGCTTCTGGATGAAGAAGAAATAATCCAAGAATGCAAAGCCTTAAACACCCGACTCATTAATTTGTAATTTTTTCTCTGTTTTTACAATCCATGCTGAAATGCTCTGATTTCTGCACAAGGCCATTCTCTATCATGCATGGTTTACGGTCTTTGAACTATTTGGGAACATAACATAAAGTTGATCCTGGTAGATGCTCACCATAATTTATTGTATGCAGTCTGCGAGATAGAGCCCAAGTGGAGCAGTTGCTCAGATACATTATCGAGGAACCTTCAGAGGATGTTGAAAGCAAACGAACCTTCAAGTATGTCACTCTTACTAGAGAAATGTTTTCTCGTGCTGAGATGTTTCTTAGGTGAACTTCTGTTTCTTGTCTCTGACAAAGTGCTTTTGTTTTCCAGGTTCCCCTTCATTGCTTGTGAGATATTTACATGCGAAATTGATGTTATTCTTAAAACTTTAGTGGAAGAAGAGGAGGTAGGTTTCATTTTTATCATCACACTTTGTTTTAATCAGGAGGTTGGTTTAGTAAATGCTCTTTTACTGATGGTTATCTTTACTTTCATGCTATTTCAGTTGATGAACTTACTCTTCTCGTTCTTGGAACCAAATCGGTCTCATAGTGCCTTGCTTGCTGGGTATTTCAGCAAAGTATGCTTTTAGAATCCGTATCCAATTTTCATGAGAAGTTGGATCTTTAATATTTTGTTTGTCTAGGATCACTTGATTGATGCCTTTTGCTTTGTATTCTAGGTTGTTGTTTGCCTTATGCTACGCAAGACAGTTTCACTTATGAACTATGTCCAAGTGAGTATATTCTAACTATATCTATGCTATGGTTCGCCACAAGTTTTACTTTACTTAATTGTAAAGAATGTTTTGTTTCAATCAAGGAAAGTTGTGTTTTTCAACTCCCACCATATGAATATTTATTATGGGTCATGACCTGGTATGTACATGTATATTGCTGTGGTTAGATTTTCATAGCATTTGATGGTGTAGAATTTACTTAAGAAATACAAGATATGGGAATACACAATGTTATGTTAACTGGAGAAAGGATGCAGGTGCATTTATTGGTTTATGAGGAGATAGTTGCTTCCATGCATAAATAACACCCTAGACTTCTCATATTAGTGCTGCTATCTGTTGCTTGGACTTGGCATTTCATCCCGAAGTACCCATGCTGACACAACTTGACAAGGGTGCATCTGTGAAATCCATTTTTGACTCTTCTACCGACACTTGGATGTGGCTTCATCTTCCATACCAAACCAAGCAAGTGGAAAGATACTAACAATTGCAGTTTCAAGGAGTTAAATTTGAAGACAACCAAAAGAAGCTAGGAGAGCTTTTACGAGAATCTCAGGAATTCATAAAAGTGACATGAAAAATTGTAAATCTGCTTGTATCCAAAGTTTGCACACTGCATGAATATCCTCCCTCCTAATTACTTTTCCACTATTCAACATGTAAAAACTCCTATTTTCTGCAATTTGCTTTATATATCATCTCAGGAAGTTGATGAACAATTAAGCAAAGCATATGATTTGCTCAGAGAACAATCTGTGAAACATTGCATTCCTTTTGTATTTCAGTTTTGCACTTTTTTCTTGGAGGATGTGACTATTGCTATTAGTCTGTGAAAGAAAACATTCATTAGTTGCTTTCTTACAGGCCCATCAAGATGTTTTCCGCCAACTTGTTGATTTAATTGGAATAACATCCATCATGGAGGTAATTGAGATTCTTACTGCCGTCCTGGTTTTTATTTTAATAAGCTCTTGCTTGTAATACAATTGGTTGATTTTGGATATTGATTGCTTCATGTAGGTTTTGGTCCGCCTGGTAGGAGCTGATGACCACGTTTATCCTAACTTTACTGATGTGATGCAATGGTTGGCTGATAGCAATTTGCTAGAAATGATCGTGGACAAATTGAGTCCTTCTGTAAGTTCTGCATTTTTGTCAAGAGAACATCTCCTTTTAAAATATGTATTAGAAAAAGTCTGTTGATATAAGGTTAATAAGTTTTGGCTTGGAAAGATAACAGAAAATAAAAGAAGAATCTGAAATGATTAGCTATAGGTTCTTTACAATGGATGTATAATTGAATCATCTGATTTTTTTTTTATGTGGATCAGAATCCTCCTGAAGTTAATGCTAACGCAGCAGAAACATTATGTGCCATAACTCGAAATGCTCCATCAGCCTTGGCTACTAAACTCTCCAGTCCAAGGTTTGTGAGATTTTTTTTTCTTTAAATTTTTAGTACTATTTAAGTGATCTCCCCTCCCTGTTTATGTTTTAATTTAATTGTGGCTTTGATGTTTTATGCATAAGCAGTTTTGTGGAAAGGATATTTGGTCATGCGTTGGAAGATTCACATTCAAAATCTGGTCTTGTCAATTCACTTTCTGTTTGTATCTCTATACTGGATCCAAAAAGATCGGCAATGGCTTCTCCCTTGATGCATTCTTTCCGAAGCCAGCATATGTACGAGTCTCCAATCCCTGTAAATCCAGAGACTATTAGTGCAATGTTACCTAAACTTGGTGAGTGGATTTCTATGGCTGTGAGAGCACCCCCTCCCCAACCGAAAAAAAGGC
>Ga0325404_1003589_pt1 | contig 16521 bp, 9 predicted proteins | sample PopdelMetagenome_18_FD_205664 | JGI IMG/M metagenome (GOLD analysis project Ga0325404, IMG submission 205664) | Populus deltoides microbial communities from Bellville, Georgia, United States - Xylem-Control-R1 | ecosystem: Host-associated > Plants > Phyllosphere > Stem > Wood/Secondary xylem... | reverse complement strand
TATACATTCATATATCTCACTCTTTTTCAAAGGTTTCTGAATTTCTTCCAGGAAAAAAAGGCATCACTTGTGACACATCATGCATGAGGAATCAACAACTGAGACAAAACCAGAAACCAACTACATGCATGCAATTGCCTAATTCTTTAGAGGTCCTTCGAAGAGACCACAAACATTTCTGCTATAATGTTGAATCAAACAACAATGTAAGCCGCCCCCCCCCGCCCCCCCCGGTTCATTATCAATTAGGTGATAAACAGCAGTTATTAGCACGAAGTCTCTCATTGTGGTGCTTGCACGCATATAGATGTTTCTAATCAATCAAAAATATCTATGTAAAAAGAAAATGATCTAGACAGTAAGTTAACAAAATCAGTTTGGTTTACAGTTAAAGAACTGAGTTGAGATCAATATGATTAAAGTCGGTGTTTAATTTTATTCATCAATCGTGCAGACCATTTGAGTGTAACTTGGCACAAATCAAATGCAACTACCTAATCAATTTTCTCAGAGGTAGAAAGGGGTATTGTAACAAAAGCAGATAAAACGAGAAACGAGAAATTATAACGTACATAATATGCAGCCCAATGGCAGACTTCATGCTTTAATTCCTCATCCAATTTCTTCAATAATTCTGAAAGTAGCTTCTGAGACAAGATATAAAAAATAAAATAAACTTCAAGCCAAGGATAAAGTAAGAAAATGGAAGTTGTGGAAAAATACACTGAAGGTTCCTTACCTTCAGAATAATTTCTGGAGGAATACAGTTAATAAGCAGTTCATACAACTTCCCTCGAACCTGAAACAGCCTAAAGCATATGGGGAATGTGTTTGGTTAGAAAGTTTAAATGAAGAAAAATGATTTAAAAGGCTATAAAAATCAAATCTTCATTTTCTATAAGACATTACATGACATAGGATGTTTGCAACACCAAACCTTTTAGGGCTCTGCTCCCTCATAATGTCTGAACATATTTCAGAAACATACTCCTCCCAGTCCATTGGAGGAATTGCTTGATTACTTGAAAACGGATATCTACAAGCACAATGACAGAATATAAGAGCATTACTAGAAGCTGAGTGATGCTAACCTTTTCCAGCAGAGAGTTGCAAAAAGAAAATGAGAAACAGCTGTACTAATCAGATAGAGATGGTATGGAGCTTAACTGTTGAACACGGCAAGTCTCAAATGAAAGTATAGCTCTTCTCAAACTCCTATTTGATTTATCTGCTACACGAGCAGCAAATCCAGGTGGAAGCTGTAGTCCTTCTTTCTTTCCAATAAATTCCAATACCTTAACAATCTGGACAAAGGAATTTCATAAAACTAGTTATATAAGAAGGAATAATAATAAAATTGACTATCTCGGCTAACACTCCTTAAGTGCTATTGTCTCATATGGCCAATTCCACAAAATATAAGAAAAAGTGATAGGAAGAGATTCATGAGATAATTAGTGTTAAAAAAAATCTATCCAGGCACAAGACCAATGCATGTTTGAATTTCCATGTCAAATTACATCCCCTTGTAATAAATAAACAAATAATTGTTATTTTATGTGTTGGCAAATGCATGGGCTATTCAAATGTAACTAATCTGGAACATATATCAGTTTCCAAGAAGAAAACAAAACTTATCCAACCTGTTCCTCCTTGGGTGCATTTATTCTCACATTCAAACAGCGAGACCTAATTGCTTCAGTAACCTTCGAAGAACTGTTGCAGCAAAGAATTAGACGGCAGGAGGCACTGTATTTTTCCATTGTTCTACGAAGAGAATGCTGTGCTTCTCTTGAAAGCTTGTCAACCTCATTGAGCACTAGTACTGCCATTACAAAGTAAAATATCAACAGTAAAGTTCCAGAAATAGTTAGTCAATGAGAATGAATGCTTTAATTACAACCATACCAGCCATTCAACTGGATAAAAAAAATTGAAAAAAAAAATTAAATAAAAAGAGAGAACCAACTGAAAAATGTAAGCAAATAAAGAAGAACACTTGCAAGGTTAGCTTAACCAGAATGAAAAGTTAACATCACAAATGACCATTAGCAAACAAACAATTCATGAAGATAAAAATGCAAATTCATAATGAGAAATCATTTAAATACAATTGAATGCACATATCCACTAAATCAAATTGGAATTGGTCGTTTGCCTCAGAAGCCACTTGCATGTCAGTGATCACCTAAAGATATGCAGATACAACTTGAACCTATGAAGACAGTGAACATTTATTTTATGTTCTAGTTTTCAGAGAGAGTGAATAATAAATTGTAGCAAAATCTTCACAAGAACAGCATCCATCTCAGACATTCACATATTCTTCTCAACTGGTCATAATTAAGTACGCATTTTGGTTTGCTATGAATATCGGATACAAAGTACAGAAGATGTAAAATTATATATGAATCATGATGTTGAAAGAAAGATTAAACAATCCAAATTTACCCTTATATCCTTTTTTTCCTTTCGTATCGATTGGCCTATTCTTAGCCATCTCTTTAATTATCTCCTGAACTATATATCTGTCCTGGAATCCTGCATCACTAGGGCTCAGCTCCACATGATTTGTGCTTGACAATGTGGTCAGCTCTAGATCGATAGTTCTGCTTCCAGCCTGAAATGAAATCATAAATGAGAATAGAAAACGAAGAATTAGCAAAGGTATAGTTGATTTAAAAAAAAATTGATCATTAGAGTTCGGTACTGCTAACTCAGCTGCAATGCCAAAATACTGGCTGAACTTAAACCATGTAAGAAAACTAACTTATCATTGTATAAAGTATGGAGCAAAACATTACCATAGATTTGAATTAAATAAATAATAAATAAAACAATTTCACTAGTACCCATCCCTATGGGCAAAACATGTCAGAGAACTCTAATTAATCTGACCAAAAACCTATTCATGTGGCAACTTCTATCCTCAGTAAAACGTAAGATGTCAGAGAACAAGTGCATTCTGGAAACAGCAAACAAACTACACACATCCCATAAAAGATTATTGAACTTGTGAAAAAAAAAATCAGCAACCAAAATAAAAAAAATAAAAATAGAAAGAGGTGAGACTCACATCGATTTTCCACGTCCTATTTTCCACCTTCACCTGCAACCAAACAATTACTAGAGTTAACTAAAAGTCTTAACACCCCACAAGCTGTAAGTTAAAACCCAGGATAAAGAACAGCAAAAACCGTTGACTAATTAAAAAATGCAGAATATTACAACAAAAAAGGGCCCATAAATCCAGATTGTGTTATTTTTCCCATCATTTATTTTCTCAGTAACCAAACAAGAGGCATGAGGCAGCACAAATACAAGTAGAGAAACAAACATTAAAAGAAACAACAGTAAAAAACAGCAAAAAAAGAAAGAAGCGAGAGACCTTCTCGGCACTGGTGCCAAAGATCTGGCGGAGAAGGGCCATGATTAGGGTTTTCTTGCCAGAACCAGAGGGCCCATAGAAGAGCAAGTGTGGACAGTCTTGTTCAGTGACCTAAATACCAAAAAAGAGAGGCATTAGAGTACAATAAACAGAACATTAATCAAAATACCACAAATTAACACTAAATATAGATTAAAACAAAATGGGGAGGTACCAGTTTCTTGAGGTTTTCGGCGGTTTCTTGATGAACGATGACCTGGTCTAGGGTTTTGGGTCTGTACTTGTCAACCCACAACATCTTTCTTTTGATTCTTCCGGAGAGAGAGGTGCAATGGATTGTAGTGGCGGGAAAGACTGGCGTGAGAGGGTGAAGCTTTTTATTTATTTATTTATGCGACACTACCCCGCCCTACAAATAGGTGTGTTTGGCATTATATTTTAAAAGCGTTTTAAAAAATTTAAAATTTATTTATTTATTTAAAATTAATATTTTTTTAATATTTTCTTATTATTTTAATATATTTTAAAATAAAAAAACATTTAAAAAAATAAATCCTATCACAGTTCCACTATAATGTTATAGATTCCTAAAGAATAGTTTTTTTAATTTATGAAAAATAAATTATTTTATAATATTTGATAATATTATAAAAAATAAATAAATAAATACTTTGCAATATTTTATAATATCATGAAAAATACGATAAAAAATAAAATATTAATATTTTATTATTTTTTAAATTTATTTAACATATATTAAACATTAAATTTGATTAATAATATAACAAGATGATTCAATTTCGGAGCTAGCATTTTCATCAATTCTATTAATATAATATTTTGTTGATAATTTTAAGAATTAGATTACAATAAAGTTGAATGTATGTGGGGATTACCACCAATGACATCTCATAGATTTTACAGTAAACAATTCCTCACTAAAAGGAAATTCTTGTGCTATTTTATTTGATAAAGCACCTTTACTCATATTAATAAAGAATATGAATAACTTTTTCATAGTTTTAAAATTCAATCCGGCGGGTCAAGCCAGGACCCGGTCGATCCGGGGTTGGAATCGGGCATGGTTGAAGAAAAAATAGGGGAAGAAAAAACCCGGTGTGACCCGATTGACCCAGCGACCCAGCAAGATCCGATCAAAAACCCGGTTGCAACCAGTTGATTTTTATTTTTTTTACTAAAACGACGTCGTTTTGATTTTTTTAAAAAAAATTGACCTGAGCGACTCGGTCAGAACCTGGAACTCGGGCCTTAAACCGAGCTAGGTCTAAAAACAATGAACTTTCCTGAAACCAAAAAAAACCCAAAAAAAATAAAATTAGAAGATTCACACCACAATTACAACTTAAAAAACCACCAATAGAAAGAGGAAAATAGAAAAAAAGATGAGAGAATTTGTTTCCATCAAATAAACAATACCTACGAAATAGGGGTGAGCAAAAAAATTAAAAAATTGATAAACCGAGAAAACTAGAAAAAAATAATTGAAAAAACCAAATCATAAAAAAACCGATTGAACCGATTAAAATTTAAAAAAATCGACTAGTTCGGTTTTATAAGTTTGAAATCAAAAAAATTGAATCGAACCGAACCCAAACAAAAAAACCGAGCCAAAAAGAAAAAACCAAATCTTGATTTTGGTTTGATATTTTTGTGATTTAAAATTTTTTATCTGTTTATGGTTAAAAAATGCATAAGATATCTTGTAAAAGGCGTTTTGATTTTGGTTAAAAGAACTTACTCTCTTTTTTATTTTTTAATACAAGTCTCCCCGTGGAGTACTTTTTTAAATATATCTTCATTTAATCATTAACAATTAAGATAGATATTCCTATAATAAAATTATATTATGAGAAAAAAAATTATATTTCTTAGTCGAAATTATTATATATACACACACACACACTTTACAATAACATATATTTTTTATTAACATCATAATTCATTGAATAAAAGTAATAACAATTAAAAAAATATTCATAAGAATCCTAATGATTTTAATTAGAGAGGAAAACATATTTTTTTAATTAAACAACTCTCTTTACTTTCCTTATTCATGTATTTATTTTTTATTTTGACCAAAAATGTTTTTTTTTAATTAGAAGTATTGTTTTTTAAATAAAATTTTATTATGATTATGAAAGCAAGTTTGGATTAGAAATAAAAGGAAACATACATCAACCATTTTTATGTATTTCTATGAAAAATATAAGAGTAATATATCTAGAAAAAAAAACTCACAATAAAAAATACCAAAATAAATGTTTTATCTTTTGTAGTCTTTCTTGGTAAAAATATGCAAGTAGTAGCACACTTTTTTTTAACGTCAGACCTATCAAGAAAAATAGCCATCATACCTTCTAAATTAGAGTTGGTTTTATGAGTTTATTTTAACAAGAAACCAAATAGATTGAGGTGGTGATACATGCGAAAGCTAATAAAACAACAATAACACATAAATTTTAATGAGCGTAAAAGGTTGCATATATGAACTTTAAATTCATAACTTTATCATTTGAAAAACAAATATATGGTGGATATCTCCTCAAGAAATTTACAAGACCCTTAAATAGGCCAGACAAATTTATCTGTACTAGGAAACAACCTAAAGTCCTAAGGCATTAAGAAAATTAAAATAGAATCCAAAAATAAATAATAAATTTGAAAATATCTAGGAAAAATAACAAAATTAGCTCAAACAACAACTTCCGGATCTAATTCTAGGAGATCCAATGGTTTGATATGTAATAGAATAACTCTCTGTATGAAAATTTCCTATAGAATCACTTGAAAAAATCTAAGTCCAATCTCTTGTTATATTTGTTTTAAGATGTTGACCTAGTCTAACATGATCAAACCTCCTTTTGAGCCTATATTTGTCATATTAGTCCATAAAAACATCTTTTAGGTCATCCACTCCATCTAGTTATGTCAGATCTTCACCCAAATACTCAAAACCTTCAGTTTTTACGAGTTTAACTGCATTAGGTAGACCAAGAGGCACCCATACCTCTCATTTTCATACCCAACATCTCTACCTTTGCCTTAGATATATTGCTAGTGGTGTTGGTGTTAAAATTAAGCAATATTGCTTTAGTACTTGCTTTGCCCCTCACTGTTCATTAATGTGCTCTTATCTCATATTAGGTGAAAATGATTCAATTAGCTAAAAATGAAGTGGGTCCAAGTGGATAAGGATATGATGATTATATATATGATGAACTGGTAAAAGATGAAGTTGATTTTAATACGTGAGAGATATGGTGAAATAGTAAGGGATTTAATTGAGCTTTTGTAAATTGATCTAATCATTTCAAATCTTGTTATTGCTATTGATTGGGTTAATTGCTATTATTTCTTGTTGTCAAAATTAGAGATGGTGTTTTATTATTAGCTACACAATGGTGGTTATTTCTTGTTGTCTAATCATTTCACATCTTGCTATTGCTATTAATTGAGTTGATTAATATTATTTCTTGTTGTCAAAATTAGAGATGGTGTTTTATTATTGGCTGAACAATAGTGGTTGGTTTTGTTGTTATTGGTTGGACAATGATGGTCACTCAATGATAGAGAAATAAAAAAAAAAGATTTATTTTTTATTTATTTAGGAAATTAGTGGACATACTTTTTAAATTATGAATATATATGTAAAGATTTATACACATCAAATCTCATTTATTGTTAGCCCAAAGGTTATTATGCACCTATGAATTATTTGTTTTGATGATAACAATATGTAAATTGTATTTAATGTTATATCAAAGAATTATTGTTGTAGGAATTATTCTACATCAAATTGAAGTTTCTCAAACTTATATCTTTTTTATAAAAGGCTTTATAGGATCTAATTTAGCATTACAAAATGAATTTCACTTAATAAATATTTTATTGCTGAATTTCCATCCAAAAATATTTTAAAAACATAAAATATTAGTGAAAAATACCTCATGAAAAATTATTTCATTATATATTTTGGTATTTTAACTTAAATAAAGAGCATGAACTTTATTATATGCTCTTGCACATTAAAGTATTTTTAAATATCCACTTATAGCTAAAAATCTTATCACATGAGTTTTTACACTATTCATTTATTATTTAGCTAAGGTGGTTAACTTATAGTTTTTTTTAGGAAAGTGTGCTCAATACTCTAAGTTGTTTTGTATCAGCTCCTTTTTTTTATCTCAAAATAGATGTTATAACCGTTTCTCATGGAGAGAAAGAACACTTGGAAGAGCAAAACTTCTTATTCATTTCTTCAAGTGTGTGTAATGGTCGCGCTGGCTTAACACAACTCCCAAACAACATAATTTCTATCAATGAATCTGATCTTCTCTATAAGTAACAAGACTATGAGTGAGAAAACTAAGACTAAGATTTTTTAGAGAATGACTTTGATATCATATAAGAATGGTTCAAATTGTCCTATCTCTTGAGGTCTTTTATTATATAGGCAAGAAGACTAGTTTGACAAGGAAACTTAAATCTATACATGTTAATTACATAATAATTTTAGAAAGGTAAGATAAATCTCATCTTTTGTTTATGAGAATATATACAACCTAAACTAACAACTATTAACAATGCATAATTTATTACCTTCTATTGACAAAGAAAAGTGAATGGAAGGGTTTTAATCTTGCCTAATTTGAATATGGAACAATCAAAGAGAACATCATGAGAAGAAAATTGATTTTTATTTCCCAAAAAACCAGAATTTAACCAACGAAACAAAAACAATAAAACTTTGATGGTCTAAGTGTTTATGACATACTTCACCCTTATTTTGAATAGTGGTACAAGCAAATAATACAAAACGAGGAATTGAAAAATACAGCAAAAATAGTATTTTAACTTTAGGTCCCTTCACGATCACCGTCCCAAACACCTAATCCTATACAAGTACACATCACAATTATTCTCCACCAATTAGCCAATTGAAATAAGACTAGTGAACAACTTTGGTGATATAAACACATTCTTTAAAGTTGAATTGATATCCCTAATCTTAGTAATAGGCATATGACTTCCATTACCAATCTAAATTTCTAATGAACTATGATACTTATACATATTTTTAAACATACTAGATGAGTTAGTCATATGATTTAAGGTAGCAGAATCAGCAAGCTGAAATTGACTTGTAGCCTTAAGGCTGAAAAGATTGAAACAATCATTTGTTGCATCATTTCAAAAGTAAGAATAACAAATTAAGTTTTCGTTGATGGGTTGCCAAACACAACAGCTTGAAATGAATTGATTTCGTGGTTTCAAAGACAAGTAGGACACTCCTTGATAATGTCTTTGTTTGCAACAATTATAGAACTTCTTTCTACAATTGATAGCAATGTGTTCATATTCTTTACAGCTATAGCAATATATATTACTCATATTTCTACCTTTTTCTTTTCTTTGAATAGCAAAAGCAGTTGTAACAAAATTTCTTGCTTGAAAATACCTTGTGTAAAAAGAAGTTGCTTTTTACGAAGTAATTCCCCAAAACAAACATCTAAAGAGAAAAGGATCTTGATTCATTAAGTTGGAGCGAACAATCTCAAATTCATATTGAGATTTCATTAAAAATTGATCACGAACCTATTGAACAAAGAGAGATTCAATAAGCATTTTGGAATAAACAATATCAATATATTCTGCCCATAAATTTTGAAAACCAGAGTAGCAATCCTAGAAAGAGTAGCAATCCTGGATAAAAAGGCTGCGAGAACAATTAGAAACATTATTTTCTAATTGGAAACATTTCTTGATAGTAAACCTTTTCTAGGTACTCCCATATGGCTTGTGTTGTCTTATATAACCTTAGATTAAGAACAATAAGAGGGTCAGCAAACCCTAAAATTAAAGACGTTACCCGAGCATCTTTGACCTTTCATTGAAGCAACCTTGTAGAATCACTAAGAGATGGATCACTCTCATTCACATGACCTCACAATTTTTTTCCTGTGACATACCTGAAACTAAAATTCTCGGAATAATTTTTTTCTGGTCGAACACTATGCAACTCATAATTGCTTGTTGTTGTCATCTTCTTGACAAACACAATAAAACCAAAGAAGACAACCAAGAATCAAAGAAAATCCAAGACCCAAGAGCCTCGGGTATCTAGGACTGATTAACCAGTCAAGAAAACCAAAGAAAAACTTAAACAAGACAATAGAATGGAGATTTAGAAGTGAAACTTTGATACCATATCAAATTGGTTGAATGATGCTTTCCCTTGAGGGTTCCTTTCATTAAAAAAAATAATTTTGATTAGCATTTTATAAAATCAGCTACGATTAACTACAATATTGCCCTAATTACAAAAAGCTATTTACACTATAATTACATAAATATTGATATAAATAACTAATATTTATATGAAAACTATTTATGAGATGGTCCACACTATCATGTACTTCTAGCGACTGGGATCCAATTCTATTTGGTAGGAAAATCGCAAATATAACTGCGCCAAAAACAAAAAGAAAAAAGGCACTACCTAATGTTACAGATTCGATAATTATCGAACCCCACAATTTTAGCAAATAAGCATAAAAATAGTAACTAGTTCTTAATCAACAAGATTTTTGCCACATGATACAGCATTTCCAATTCCATGTTGGCCGACGGTATGCATGTATGCATGCTCATATAAATGCAGGAACGTGCACAAACATAAACATGCATGAGCTATTCCGCTCCATGTGGCGTTGGTTACCTATTTGTCACTTTTTTTTCCCCAAACAAACTTGTAAATTTAGCGGTCCCTTTCTCTTCATATTGGTGGTGACTGCCAACAAATTTCAATATGTTATCCTTTTTCCCACCAGAAGAAAAGTATAAATTCAAAATTTAAGAGGACATTTCTTTATTCCCCACATGCAATTTTCCATATAACCAGTTCTTTTTTATTTGCAAATTTATTACCAAGTTGGAAAGTGACCCCCTTGGAGGAGGGTTAACTACATGTCTCATTTGAACACTAGACACACGCACATGCATGCACACATACACAGACACGTGTCTATGTATGTATGTATATATTTAGAGATAGTTGGCAGGTCGTACCTTCAGTTCCAGCTAATGCTCTTTCCCTGTCATCTTTGATTATGATAACGAAACCAACTTATTCATCAATGAACAACAGACTACGTTTGCTATCCAATCTTAGCATCTCCATTCACTAAAGTACCTTCGTCTTTGCTGGCAATGCTACTGACAGATGCAACACTGTTCTTTGGCCCCTCTGTGCCAGAACTGCTTAATCCCTTGTAAACTTTCTTTTTTGAAACTGGAGCATCCTTTATTGAATCACTTCTTGGGGAATTTACAGCACTGTCTTTATCCTTGTACTCTTCACCTAAACCATCCTTTGGTGCTTGCACAATCCTTCTGGGACTAGCCTTATCAGTTGCATGATGCTCTGCACTGGACTTCTCTGGAGTGGCTTCAGGAAGCAATGCTTTGCGACTAAGTCGAAGTTGTCCCTTTTCATTTACCTGTATTACATGCATGTACATAGTTACTAGAGAACAATTTCTTTAAGTGTTGTGTCAAGAGCAGCAATTGTTGTGTGCAAATCAATTAATGTGGCAATTGATGGTCCAACACTAAGAATGTTCCAGTTTTGCTCAGGTTTTGTTTCCTCTGCAACTGAAATGAGTAAATACAGCACATTGAAGGAAAATTAAATCCAGATGAACCCATCAAGGAAAAGGTGAAGCCGTACATCTCATTAACTAGAAAGCATTTATAGAGAGACTGAAACCTTCAGCATCATATCATGAACAACTAAGCTAAGGGTATATGTATGGCAAATGACCTGCAAGACTTTTGATGAAGAAATGGAAGACTATTAGCTGCTGGGACAGAAAAATAATATTGAAATAACTCCAAATAAGAATTCTCAACTTCCAGGAGATGCTAAACCTATAGAGAAGATTGAGTGGTTCCGGTTGGACATGGTTGCTATTCTTATTTTGAGGTTAAGAAAAAAGCAGTTAAATTATATGGCAACAATTATTTCTGATTATTATTTTTTATTTTTTGCAGTTGCAGGACATCATTGCTCCTAGCGTAATCAAAATTCAAACAACTTAAAGAAATAAAAAAAATAAAATAAAAAACTTCTAGTAAATGAATACCATCAGCCTTCAATCATCTTTCGTGTTTTCATACTCATGAAATGCTATTTTCATATTGATATTATCATAAGACTCTGCTCATATCACTACTTATTTACTCTTCAACAACTTTCATCTTATTGAAAAAGCATTTTTATTAAAAAGGTATCCTTGGTTTATCATTATAAAATAAGCTCTAATTGCAAAGAAAGAGAAGTCTAGAAGAAGGTTAGTTTGGTCACACCATAATTATATAGGTGGGAATAACAATTGAAGGAGTGGCAATAATGCCACCCTTTATATCTATAACAGATTTGAAGGATTAGCGACATAGATGCTAATATATATGTACAGAAATGAAGATCAACAATAAATATAGTTGGCATCAAAGGTATCATTAATTAATAATTGAGGTTAAAAAACTCTAGAATTTGGCAAAAATAGCCAATACCAAAGTTAGCTAAAAAGAGCTTGTCAGTGAATAAAACTTGAGTGTCTTGGGACTTGGGCACGATGATGGTTTAATGAATAAGAAATTCCTACCTTAATTAGTTTAACATCAACACGGTCTCCAACTTTGAAAACCTGTAACAAAAAAAAATAGAGTAGAAATTTTAGCCTTTTGACATTATAGCAGGAAAAAAAAAAATTTCTTATGGCTTCTATATAATGTGGAGGGAAAGCAAAAATGGTACTGCTTACGTCTTCAGCCTTTGGCAACCAGTTCGAAGTTAGTTCACTAATATGGCAAAGTCCCTGCCAGAATTCAATAGTTGAGAAATCAACGAGTCTTTTCTTCCTCAAATGAAATAAGACTTCAGATATGCTGGTTATGTAGGTAACATATTCTTATGGAAATGCCTTCCACACCTTGTCAATTGAGCTTAGTTTGATTACATGCTGTATTTTAATTTTTACTTTTCCCAAACAAGAAAAGAAAAACCTATCTTTAATGAAAATATGGAAAAATTATTGTGAAGAGAACAATCTTTTGATGAAGTTTGGAATTCTGATGCCCAATGCAACTGCAATTACAACAAATATCCAATTTACAGAAGCCTGTCCAAGCAAAAAATCTGATAGTGTTTTCTTTCCAGCTACTTAGAACTCCAGTGTTAATAATTTTGTTATGCAATACAACAGTCTGGTTATTGGCTTTTATCAAAATTGTGTACTGGAACTACATACCTCACGCCCTGGGGCTATCTCAACAAAAACTCCATAAGGAGCTACGGATTTGATCTCACAGTTCCTGATCAATAAGAGAATAAGTCAAATGTTCTGTCTTCACAATCATCAAGTAACAAATACTTAAACAAGAAATAAATTCCAAAAATTCAAATGGCCAAATAGACAACGACAGATACACTTAATAATCATGAAACTAATCCCAATTATACCCCTTTACTCACATGAGCCTTTGTGAAGCAAATCTTTGATGCATTCTTGAAATATCTTCCATAATAGTAACAATGATAAAAGATAACTATTTCCATTTTTTTATTCAATTGATCTAAATAGAGGGTAAAAAAAAAAGAATAGAGGGTAAAAAAAAAAGAATAAAAGATAGAAACAAAGAAAAGCAGCTCAAGGAAAGGACATGCCTGTAGATATCACCGACATTTGGAACCATTGTTAGCTGATTGATAATGGATTTGGACTTTTCTATACTTGACAAATCCTTTGCAGTAATTTTTACCTGCAGAAGCCAAAGGTTGTAGAAGTTGCAACTGATTTCAAGTCATAAACCAATGAAAGTTAAACTCTACATCTGATCTTACAATTCCATCTTCTCGTGTGTCAATGGCCTCAACTCCAGTTTCTTCTATTATACTCTTCACCTTCTTCCCACCAGAACCAATGATGATGTTAACTTTCTTTGGATTGACCTATAAAACAATATTATGATTGATAATGTGTGTGTTAAGGCATCATAGATTATAAGTTCTAATTTCAACAGCAAATCACTAAAGGATGCATAGAAAATAAACAAACCTTCATAATGTGAATCAATGGGGCATACTTAGAAAGCCTTTTGGAAGGGAAAGGTGAGCATTTCAACATTTCAGCTGATAAAAAAAATAGAAAACAAAATAGGTGAAATGAGTGCTTCCAAAAAATGTAAACCTGAAGCATATTAGCAGCTCTAGTTAATTAAGAAAATGGTAATATTTATACATTCACACAAACTGATATAACAGAACAAGGTATGGTGTAAAGGATACGTGCCTACAGTTCCACATACTTCTGGCAAGATAGCACCAAACTATTGGCCAAACAGATTTAAATGAATTCTAGAAAAAAAAATTGCCTAGGTTCCAGTACCAAGAATATGCTTTCGGCCATCCCTTGCTTGTAGCAATGCCTTTCTCATAACAGGTAAGGTGATTCCTCCAACCTATCATGTCAAAATCGGAATTGATTATGATTTATAGGCCATGGAATTTAACTCGTGAAAATGAACAACCAGAAGAATGCATCGATTGCTATAGGGTTGGCAACAGGATGTTGGATAGAGGAAAAACATTATATCTAGGCAAAAAACATGAAATCTGTCTGGTACAGAGTAGTTGTAGAGATAATGACCTTTATGTCCATCTGAAATGCAGTTATTCCATCTTCATTTCCAGCAACCTGCAAAGTCCAAACAAGGTGATCTTTTAAAAAGGTTTTAACATGATTGCAGTATACTCTTTCCTCTGAATTTAAATAAGTACTTTCAAATTCAAGCAAGCATCTAATCAATACTCATGAAAAAACAAAGAAGAAATAAAATAGAAGAACAAATCTGGAGATGCCCAGTAACTCTTACCTTGAAATCCATGTCTCCAGAAGCATCTTCTGATCCAGTTATGTCAGACAGAATGAGGGGCGTTCCATCACCCCCAAATTCCTCAGTGTCAAGAACCATACCCATCGCAATCCCAGCAATCATGCATTTTACAGGAACACCAGCATCTTGTAATGCCAAGCAGCCTCCACAAACAGAGGCCATGCTGTTCAATGATAGGTGCTAAATAATAAGACCCAAATCACATAGTATGATAGCAAACACTCAACATGAAATACTTGGACAAAGAGAGGTTTTTAGCACCCAAAAAACTATATCAAAAGTAAGATCTTGTGATTGTATAACTAAAACATTAGCACTTTTTATGGCTTCTGACCTTGAGGAGCCATTGCTTTCTGTGATTGTACTCTCAACCCGTACTGTGTAAGGAAAATCATCATCAGAAGGCAATATAGGTTTGAGAGCTCTCTCCACGAGCATTCCATGGCCGATTTCTCTTCTACTAGGTGCTCCTATCCGGCCCACTTCTCCAACACATGATGGAGGAAACAAGTACTGGAAGATTAGAACAATGTCAGAAAGCATCCAAATGCAAAAGTTTCAACAGGCAGGAATTATAATAGTGTAATCAGTTAAAATGCTATATAGTATTCAATTATGAAACACAGCAGCTAAATGACGACCTTTTCAGAAGAAATCAAGTAGGAAAATTTTTACAAGCAAAAGGTTTGCTTCATATATACATACTCTAGATCCTTTAAACTTCATTAAATACCCATGACATAAGAAACCGAATGGTTTGTTTTCAGTAATATAAACAAGATGTTCCCCCTATTTGAAGGACCCATAGAATAGGAACTTATATACAATTAAAAGAAACTAAAAGGGCTCCTGGTTTTAATGTAGCGTTATTATTGTTAACTCCCTTGGATTGGAGTAGTGAATTTTTTTTAAAAAGTTTATTTTGGTCTTTGAAATTTTATTTTGCACAATTATGTTTTTATATGTCTAAATTAGCACCCAATTGCATGTTTTTTTTTACGAGGAATGGTTGAATTGAAGGACTGAGGACTTAAGTGAAAAAAACAGATAAAATAGGTGACAGCTTTGAAATTTATTTGAAAAGTGCATTATAGCCTCCCATCTTTTTTAGCTATTAGGTGATCAATCCCTTTAATTTTAGAAAAATCAATTTTGATATCAAACTTTATTTTTTTTATTTTTCAGTTCTTTTTGGGTGGGAAGAGAGAGGGGAATCACCGAATTCCGGTGTAGAGAGAAAAGGTTGTCGTTGACAATGATTCTGACCACTAAAATTATTGATTTTTATACCAAATGGTTTCATATTATGAGAGGAGTTCAAATTAGGTGTTTTCTTGGAAGTATCTATAACAACAGATTGGAGCTTGGGAAAAGTTTTGGTTTTAGGTTGATTTTGGGTTTTGAGGTGGGTTTTTGCGTTTTTGAAGGTCATGGATTGGTTTAACATGGTTCCTATAGTATTTTCTAGATGTTTTGGAAAAAAAATAGGTTGAAAATGAGTTTTTGAAAGAAAAAAACAGGAACCCTATTTTTCCGGCAACCATAGCGGCCACAATCTAGGGGGTTGACGACGCATCGTCTATTTTTTTCAAAATAAATTGGGGCGAACGACTCATTAACTTAAAAAAAAATAAAGGCCCAACGCTTGGCCTGACCTCATGCTTCTCTTTTCTTTTTTTCTTTTGATTTTTTTAATTAATAGCTTTTTTTTTTAATCTTTTTTAAAATAATTTTTAACTTTATATTTTCATTAATACCCCTTCTTTGTGATTCCTTTTTGTTTATATAGCTTTTTTTAAGTAGATATTATTTTTTAATTATATTGGATGTGTTTAATTTTTTAAAAGACTAGTATGATTCGTATGTAATTTTTATATATATTTTATATAGATTAAATTTATTTTTAAAAAATAAAAAATATTTATTTTTTTATAATATTTTTAACATGTGCAGTCTTGCATATAATTTTTTTTCTTTTTATTTTATTCAATAAATGTTATGTATGTGTCGATTTCTTTTACAAATAAATTTTAATAAACAAAATCATTAAACACAATTGGGTAAATGACTCATGTTGCGATATTAAATATTTTAATCTATATTTGTCTCTTAATTTTTCTAATTTTATTTTTATTTATCGTTAATGATTTTTTTTT
>Ga0325404_1003587_pt1 | contig 16526 bp, 8 predicted proteins | sample PopdelMetagenome_18_FD_205664 | JGI IMG/M metagenome (GOLD analysis project Ga0325404, IMG submission 205664) | Populus deltoides microbial communities from Bellville, Georgia, United States - Xylem-Control-R1 | ecosystem: Host-associated > Plants > Phyllosphere > Stem > Wood/Secondary xylem... | reverse complement strand
TCAGAGTCAGCTCCCGGGAGTCCTCTCAAGCGGTCTTCAGCAGTGGCATCCTGGTACAATGGAGGCTCTGTAGCTGTGGTTGTAGAGGTTGGAATTTCCTTCAGCCCTTCCTGTGTTTTTTTTTTTTAAGGAAAAAGAAAGACAAATCTCAAAAAATGAGTGCTAGCAACTAAGAAGTTCAAAAAAGAAGAAAGACATTTTGGTGGAGGTAAAAAAAAAAAAAAAAAAAAAAAACAGAAGCCTCCTCAGCAATGGCAGAGGTGTAGCGTAGCGTAGCGTATGAGAAAAAAGAAGATGAATTGATAGAAAAAGGAAAGGGGTAAAAACCAGAGGCTTGGAAGAGGAACCGATAAGAGCGTTAGCGAGAGCACCGAGAGGATTAGATGATGAAGAAGAAGAACCTGGAACAGCACAGGCTGCTGCTCCTGTTACAAGCTCTCGCATCGCCATCGTCTTCTTTTGCGATTTTGAAGAAAAATAATGAAGTAATAAGCTAAAGGCGGTGGGGGAAGGAATGTTCACCCACACCATTATGAATTACATTGGGTAATAAGTTAAAGGGAATGGAAAATTTATTGTTTATTAATAATGTAGATTACAATAGTAATTTCATAGTATATTTCCTGTTTTTTATGTTTTTTTTTGTTTTTTTTTATTTATTTTTTTTGCACTTTTACTTCCTTTTTCACTTTTTTTTTCATTTAAATTTTTTTGTACTTTTTCTTTTTTTTCATTTATTTTTCTCACTTACAGTTTATTACTTTTTTTTCTACAGTACTTTTCTCTTTTTTCTTTTTTTTATTTTTTTCCTTAAAATTATTTTTATAAATTTTATTTTTTTTTATATTTAACTAGTAAAAAAATTTTCTTTGCAATTTTTTTTCACTCCCAATGTATTACTTTTTTCTTTTTTTTTCACTTTTTTTAAATTTTTGTTATTATTTTTAAAATTTGTTTTTGTTTAGTTTTTTAAATATTGATGTAATTGTAAATTAAGTTTTGTAATTTATTTTTTTTCATTTTGCATTTTTACAGGGTTAAAATGATTTATCTATTTGCTACGGTAACCCAAATTGTTCCGATTCACAAGTTTGGTGGGATTTTTTTTCTTTTCAATTGAACTTAATTTTGTTATCGTTTATTTCATATAATTAAAAACAATAATTTCAAAAAGAAATAATTATATATAAAGCTAAAACATACGGGGAAAGTATTGTAACTTTCCTCACATGTTATTATGGATTGCTATAGTACTTTTCTATTTTTTCTTTTTTTTCTTTCATTTTTTTTTTGTCATTTTTTGTCTCAAAATTATGCTATAGTGTTTCCAACATGGTTTTTTTTTTCTTTTTTTTTGTGTTTTTTTCTTTATAGTTTTTTTTCTAAAATTAGCTCTGTCGATTTTATTTTTTTAATATTGAGCTGATTAAGAATTTAGCTTTGTAATTTTTTTCTTTAAAACACTGTGAATTACTGGAGTGTTTTCCCACATGATTTTTTTCAAAATTATTTTTGTTAATTTTTTTTTTTTGAATATTGAGTTTGTTAAGAATTATAATTACAATAAAACTAAATCATATGGGGAAAGCGTTGTTGTTTTCTTCATAAAACACTGTGGATTGCTATAGTATTTCTCTAAATGGTTTTTTGTATGATTTTTTCTAAAATTGTCTTTGTTAACTTTATTGGGGAAAACACTGTAATCTTCCTCACAAAACATTATCAATTGCTACAATGTTTTTTCTCATTGGTGTTTTTTCCTTTCAAAATTATCTTTGTCGATTTTTTTTTAATATTAAGTTGGTGGAGAATTTAGCTTTATATTTTTTTTTTGCTTTTTATTAACAGAAAAGTTAAATCATGTGGCAAAAGCACTGTAACTTTCCTCACAAAATACTGTGGATTGCTACAAATCATTTTATTCAATCTCTAAGTTTTTGATCACCAACACAACTTTTTTTTCCATCATGAAATATTGGTTTCATCATACCTTTAATTTCTATTACTTATCTAGTGTTGGTTCACAATTAGAACACTATCAAGTACATTTGTTTTATAAGCCCGTGACAGCGCGCGAGCATGCCATCTCGTTAACAAAATAAAAGGCGTTGCTCTTTTACTGTGGGCATGGAGACATTGTGGATGGTGGCAGTATGCTGCGATTTTATCCTTTAAATAAAATTTTGGGTGCCTTTTGAGAGTAATTTTGTCTTTTTCAAACTGATTGTAGGAATTACTTTTCTTTTTTCAATTTTTTTAAAATATCTATTTATTTGCCTCTAAACTTAAAAAAAAAATTGAACTTTTGCAAGGGTATTTATGCCTTTATATTTATTGAAAGATTATAAAATGATTTTTTTGCCTTTACATTAGGAAAAAAATAAGGAAAGAGTTTACAAGCAATTTCATTTTTTCACGTGGGTTTTTTTGTGAATGCTAGAATTACAATGGGTGTTTTGAACTTTTTATTATAATTAATTAATTTTTAAATCATAAAACAGTATGCGCGTGACCCTTAAACATTAGCGTATAAGAGGCGTCCGTGCCTTTTGGGTGACGCGTGCAGAATATCCTCGTGGTCAAATCTATCATTCCACCATATCATTGGAAGCACTGCCTCACCCTCTTCCTCATAGTGCGAGGCGTGGTGGTGGTTGATGGACAGTTTGTCGTTGGTGGTTGTTTTTTCTTGTAACCCATGTCTTTAGCGGATTTGTTGAGGATTGGGCGTCGTGGTTTTTTCATTTATCATGCTTTCAATTTAATGACATCGGTTACAAGTTTTAAGAGTTGATACAGTTAGGGATTCTTTTTTTCTCATTTTATTTTACGATTTTATCATTCTGCATTATTTTTTTAAAAAAAAATATTGGTTTTATGGTTATCTTCAATTTCTTTTCTAACAGTTTATCCTAGTCTCATGGCCTAGGCCATGGGTTTTCTAGGCCTTTTTTAATAGAGTTTTTTTTATAAAAATATATATATATTGTTTTGTATTTGGTAGATAAAAACAGATAATTGGCTCATTTTGCAAGATTAAAATTCTTGATCTATATCCATCTCTCGCTTTTTCCAGTTTCTCTTTTAGTTATTGTTAACAACTTTTTTTTATTTACATTGATGATTATCAATTTGTTTGATTGGATGTTTGGATAAACTTTTCGATTTACACTTTGAATTTTTATGTAAAAAAACATGTTGAAATAGCATATCTTCAATTTCTTTTATAATAGTTTATTTTAGTCTCATGGCCTAGGCCATGGGTTTTCCAGTCCTTTTTTAATAGAGTTTTTTTATAAAAAAAATATATATTGTTTTGTATTTGGTAGACAAAAACAGTAAATGTCTCATATTGCAAGATTAAAATTATTGATCTATATCCATCTCTCACTTTTTCTAGTTTATATTTTAGTTATTATTAACAATTTTTATTTATTTACATTTGTTGTTACTCATTTTTGAGCCCCATGTGCTGAATATGATATGTATCCCTCTTGAACCAAATGCAGGAGTTTAGTTCGTGATTGTTGAAAAATTGACAAAAGCAGAGAAGAAATAAATGTTTTTCGAACCCTGTTTGAGCTTTTTTTTTGCCATCTTTATCCTCCCTTTTTATTGCCAAAATTGTCATGTTTCTTAGACTAATTAGGAGTCTTCATAATGCTAAATTTGTTTCTTCTTTATCTGGTCTTTAAGGTTTGATAAATCCCTCAGAATTTGCACTAAAAAAACGGATTCTGCTGTTGTCGTAATTTTTTTGTTCCAATTTAGGCTTTGATTTTGATTTGGTTTCGTGTAATATCTGACCATCCCAGCTATATTCTGTCACTCATGACATATTGAAGAATTGACCTACACTTTTATTGGGTCATAGGGCTCACTATTCTTATGGCAGATTCTCAGTCAGATTGAGATGCTCGACATTGTCAGTTTCCTGAATCAGATCAAGAGATCCTTTTGACCAACTAGGTTACGACCAGATTCTGTTCTATAAAATGATTTTATCTCACTTTGGATCCTTCATCAAAGTTGTATTCTTGTATGCATAGATGAATTTGGGCAATCACTTGATTTCGATATCAGAAGCTCAAGATATTCCTATTTGAATATCTAACGTGAAAGTAGAGAATTCTGTCGCGAGAAGGATTCTGACCCAAGTTTTGCACTAAATACTCAACTTCCATCACAATTTAGTTGGTCGTTGTTCTTAAGTCATATTCTTAGTCATATCAGGATGCTTGACATTGTCAGTTTTTAAATTAGATTAGGAGACCCTTTTTGACTAACCAGATTGCTGCCAGATTCTATTCTCTAAAACGATTTTATCTCACTTCGAATCCTTCATCAAAGTTGTAGTCCTGGACACGTAGATGAATTTGGCCTTTTGAATTACTTGAATTCGATATCAGAAGCTCAAGATATTCTTGTTTGAATATCTAATGTGAAAGAAGAGAATCCTATCGCGAGAAGGTTTCTAGCCAAGTTTTGTTGCAATTTTGTTCTTCAAAATTTTTTTATCTCATTTTAAATCCTTTATGGAAGTTTTATTCATGTACGTGCTGATGAATTTGGGCTTTTAAATCGCTTGATTTCGATATCATAACCTCAATATATTCTCGTTTGAACATTTAGTGGAAAAGTAGAGAATCCTACCGCAAAAAGGATTCCAGCCCGAGTTTTTCAGGTCTTGATTCAAGGGACCTAATTTAATGTTTAAAGGATTTATTAGATTAATTAAAGACAAATTTCAAACTTTAGTACCAAAGAAGGATAATATTTGGTATATGTGTGTTCATTGTCAAGCAATCAACAATATTATTATAAAGTATCAACATCCAATCCCTAGATTAGATGAAATGTTGGATGAATTGCATCTCTAAAATTAACTTAAAAGTAATTATCATCAAATTAGGATGAGAGAAGATGATGAATGAAAAATTGCTTTTAAACTAAATATGATTTATATGAGTACTTAGTCATGCATTTTGAACTTACTAATGCACCTAATACTTTTATAAGATTAATGACTCATTTGTAAGTTTTATCGTAACCTAATTTTTCATCTTCTATTTTTATATATTTTGAAAAAAAAATAGAAAAAGTTAAGAACTGATGATTTTGTCAGATTAATTCAACCAATAGGCATACTAGGTTTAACGCTAACCAGACTTATATGTGATTGGGCATGGTAGTGTGCTACACCCTGGGAACGCTGGGTCTAACACCAACTAAACCTAAAAGCTTTTTAGGCTTGGTAGTGTGTTAAGACCAACAATTAAACTTCACAATCAACCAAGTCCAAGGTAACATAGGTCTGACAAATATGTCAAACCCAATTCAATTAGACTTGGCAGTCAGCTAAGTCCAAAGCACTTCGACGTGATAGTCAGTCAAGTTCAAAGGTGACGTGGGTCTAGCAAACATACTAAACCCAAGACACTTATACTTGGCGGTCAGCCAAGTCCAAGGTAATATGGGTCTCACAAACATGTCAGATCCAAGACACTTGGACTTGGCATTCCGCCAAGTCCAAAGTAGTTGGACTTAGTAGTCAATCATGCTTAAGGCAATGTGGGTCTGACAAACATGCTAGACCCAAGGCACTTGGACTTGACAGTCTGCAAAGTCCAAGGTAATGTGGGTTTGACAAACATGCCAAACCCAAAACACTTAGACTTGGCTGCCAAGTCCAAAGCAATTACACTTGGCAATCAGTCATTGTGAAACCCTAGAAATTGATAATTTAAAGATGTAGATGATTCAATGGAAACTCTGTAAAACCCCAACAAAAGACTTTACTATGATGAATTGAATAATGATAAATAAAATAGAAATGATGGTAAATTATAAAACCTCAATCAATTTTTATGATGTTAATAAAATTATTGACAATTTAGAACTGGAAATGAGATGGGTTAGTTAAAATAAAATAAAATGAAATAGTATTGAATTATTAGAAAAGAAATTTTAAAGAGAAAGATTTTTCACATGGTATTTTAAAAGTGGACTGAGAGAAGACATTTGGTTGAACGAAAAAGGTACCCAAACTAGACATAAGGGTGTTTTAGTAAATATGGATAGATTTGCTATATAAATAGCAAACTTATGCAGAAAATACCTAGGATGGCTGAAGGAAAGAAAGAGAAAGAGAGAAACCTTGAGAGCAAAAACTCAAACGACCATATCTCTGTATTTCACCATTCGATCAATCTGGTTTTTGGATATATTATGCTCTGCACCACCCTATAGCATCTGCCCGTAGGGATCTAAAGGATCTAGTTTTTTGTGAGAGATATATCCCTTACAACATTTCAAGGAAAACCTGCCTTTTGGCCACTCACGGTTGCTAATGGTTTTCTTGTTCGTCCATTGTTGGATCCTGCTCAATATTGGATATGTTGGTAATATTAATGAGCTCTTTATTCTAAACAGTGGAGATCGAGATTAGAGAATCCGACAAGAAGTTATTCATTGGTAAACAATATATTATCAAGTTTTTAAGTCAATTTGGTTTTGTTTAGATCTAGGAAGATCTATCCATTAACATTCTCTGATTTTTGATATGTGTTGCATGGCATAATGATGATTAGCTTCACCATTTAGATGTTATTAGTTCTTATTGACTTAGGAGAAACTTTAACCTTACTGAAATGTTTGTTTAAATTAGGTTAGCAAAAATGAAATAAATGGAAAGTGTGGTGGCTTGATTTGTGTTTAACCATCAAAACCATGCTAATTATGATTTAAATTAAAGAATATCCTTGGTGTCTTTCCTTAGGAATGTTCTACTAGATTATTGATAGTTGGAAAAGGGAGATATTGGTTGTTCAATCTATGTATTGGGACTGAACAGTTCGGTCACCCACCTTTCAGCTGAGATTAGGGCATTTAAATGATAAAATTTTAGATTGGGTTCTTCATAAAGGTTGTAGGTATGGATGTTATATTAAAAAAAAAAACTAACCTCGTATAATTTGGAGTTATAGAACTCTAGATATGGACTGAAAATGGAAGAAGGATCGAACTGTCTCATACTGGACAGATTGTGTTGAGTATTATAACGATAATGTCAGGGGTGTTAAGGGCAGAATTGGGCTTTTTATCCTTCAGTAAAGTTACAGAACCATGTCTTACCTTTTTAAGGAGTCAAGCCACACTTAAAACCAAAGTCCATAACTTTACTTAAGAATAAAATGGTAAACAATGTTCTTGAATGAAAACTGATAGGAAGTGTAACGAGGTAGTTGAAGGAAATAATCAGAAAGTGAAATTAGAACATGGTGATGAATTCATGTGAATGAGATTGCAATAGTATAAGAACACGTATTTTGATAAAATTATAAGATGGTACTGATTATATCTCTTGATTCTCAAGCAGAAGAGATGTCTGGAGCAGGGTCGTCATTAGTTGAAAGGACTTGGTCGGTTAAGGAAACAAGTCGGTGCATTACACCTTATCTTTTAAATTTATGTAAACTTATTGATAAGTTTCAGAATTTAATATTTTATTGCTTCGATAAATATTGGAATGAATATGAGTACCTTGTGTACTTTGATGTTTATCAACTAGTTATGATATAATTAAAATGGATATGAGTACCTTACATATATTGATGTGTATCAAACTTGTGATGATATTATTGGAATGAATAAGAGTACCTTGCATACAACGGTATAAATCAATTAATTAGGATAATATTTGAATGAACATATGTACCTTGCATATAATGGTATGGATCAGGTTAGTTAGGATAATTTTTAAATGAACATGAGTACCTTGTATGCATTTTTGTATATCAAATTAATTATGTTAATATTAGAATGGATACAATTACCTTGCATACATTTATAGGTATTGAATTAGCATGATAACTTTGGAATAAACATGATTATCTTACATACCTCTGTATGGATTGGATGTACATAAGGACTTGGAGATTGGAGGAGGAATGCTAGATAATTGATCACCATAGTATTGATGGCTAATGATACATTATGATGATACTTAACACCATGATGAGGGTGGTTAAGGGTGTAAATTGATACTTGGTACTGTAATGAGGGTGACCAAGGTTATGTGAATGATGCTTAATGACGATAGTGTTGGTAACTAAGATAGTGTGTGAATGATACTTGGCAATCGTGATTACAATATATATGATATTAATAAGAAAAATGAAAGGGGATCGGTACAAATGAAAGGTTGAGAAGACATTGATTAGTTATCCGGGTTTGGATCATTAATAGTACAATGGTGTCACACATGTGCGGCGTTGCAGCAATCATCCACCACTCAGGTGTTGAATGTATAGGTCTATCTGGAAAATATTGGGAAACAAGAAATTCTTGTCCTTTATTAATGGAAAATAGAATGGGAGTCACCACCTAGTATTTTGGTCACTAGGAACCCTAACTGGTCTCAAAGATTGAGTGCGGAGACTGGTTGTGTAAAGAAAAGGTATTAGCACCCCAAATACGCCTTACCTAAGATAAACTGCATTATTTTGTTGTCTAATCAAAAACTAAGGTCTTATTATATTTTCTAATTGTCGGTCCATCTAAGGTTCAATAAAAGCGCTCTTCAATAAAGAGATTCTCATCTTTTTAGGTAAAACCTAGCAATTCTAATATCCATAAAAGAATTTAATATCCGGAATACGTATTACGTGTAATGTCGTATCCCAGATACTAAGAGACAAATAAAATATAATTTTTGTTGTTTTTGAAATTTAGGCCAAAATCTCGTGACTTTAATAAACTAGTTATTAAAGTCAAAATGCATGCCAAAACATATTTTTGAAGTTTTCTTTGTTGTATGAAAACACGATATGATTTTTTTTCTTTGTAGCTTTGAGAGACATGGTCGTATGCACAAAAAACAATTTTTTTAACAATTTTTTTCAAAGTTGATGAAAACCGGGTATTTTATATTTTTTGACATAAAATACAGAACAATATTAAACAAAATAGCGTAAAAAAATACGGGGATATCACAAAATTTTAAAAATATTTTTTTTTGTACTGGGCCGAACCCGGCCCACAATTGTTAGGTTGGACCGGCCTCAGCCCAAGATCCATGAGCCCAGCCCACATCAGGTGGTTGCTGTGCATGAGCACAGCAACCAGCTTCACCTCGCCTATAAAGACGTGCACCGTGCACGTCCTGCATGGCAAGGGAAGAAACGAAAGCAAGATAAAAAGGGGCAGAGTTTTTACCTTGAGAAGTGAAATGCAACCTCAGTCGTCAGTGATGGCCATCGGTGGCGGTGGTTCCAGGCGGGGGCGGCGGTGGTGGCACCTCCTCCTTTGTTTTTTTTTTCTTCCTTTTTCTCTGTTTTTCTTCTCGTTTTTTTACTTTTCCTTCTCTCTTCCCCTCTCTGTTTTTTTTCTTTCTCCTCTCTCTCCTCTGTTCTCCCTCTTCTGCCTTTTTTCCTCCTTTTTTTTTCTCTCCCCCCTTTTTCCTCTTCACTGCCTCTGTATTTATAGGCATAGAAGGGCGGTGAAATGGCCTGCCTCTGTCCGGTCAGGGGACAAGGCAGGGCGATTGGGGCGGCCTCTATGTAGCCGCCCAAACCGCCCAAGGGGTATGTCCCCTCCATTCTTCCACCACGTGGCAAGCAAGTGGGGATGTTGTGTCGGCATCTCTTTGAGGTTTAGGAGAGAGAGGGAGAGGAGAAAAGCATGGGAGAAAGTATTTGTCTTCCCCTACCTTGCGTCTTTTTTCTTTTAATGAATAGTGGACCAAACGGTGTCGTTTTGGACAAAACACGTCGTCTCATTTAAAAGGAAAAGGCGGCAAAATCTTGTCAAAGTCTAAATCAGTCTTCAATTTGAAATTTGTTTAATCAAGTCCTAAATTGCAATTTTGATTTTAAAAATCAATTCAATTGCATCCCAGCCAAATTCAATCATCGGCCCTGAAGTTGGCCGCCTTTTTCACTTTAGTCCTTAGGCTTTGATTTTTGCAATTTGACCCAAAATTGATCAATAAACTTCTAATTTCTTCAATTTGGCCCTTGATTCGGTTTAATTACAACACCTCTATTTACGCACGTTTTTCATTTTGGTATTTGGTTTTGGATTTCTTTAATTAAGTCTCTAATTGGTCATCAAACTTTAATATTTTATGTAATTAAGCTCCTGATTTGACCAAATCAACTCTCAAAAATCATAATTTGACCCGGAACTTTAATTTCTTCCAATTAAAGCACAAATTGACTTTAAAATCATTTTTTCTTGTAATCAAACCCTTCATAAATCCAATTAAACCTTCAATAAAATTTAATTGAGTCCATAAACATCTGATTTTGGACTTTTCTTCCTCAAATCAAATTTTCTTCATCAACAGGGCTCTTATCGATCAACGATATACCGTCAAATTTTAATCTTTGTATTTTTAAACCTCCTCTACCAATTTTTGATCATTTTCTGAGCGTTCTGACATCCTCTTTTCACTGTTATATTTTTTGATAATATTTTTTATTTTTTTGAAGAGAGAAAAAAATATGAATTGGGGAATTACCCAAAAATGAGTTATGACAAATAAGATTCCATTGGTACCAGAATTTCATATGACATTGATTAGTTATCCGGGTTTGGATAGCTAATGGTATCAATAGGGTTTCATTAGTACCGACATTTCTTAAATTGATCAGTCGATCTTAAGTAATTAGGTGACTAATAATGTTAGTAAAGATTTCTAATATCAGCATAGTTACTCCTGGTTGAGAGAAAAAGATAAGTTGATTAACTATTCTGGGTTGAGAATAGTTAATGATATCAATAGGTCATATTGGTATAGGCAACCATTTCGAGTGTGATTAACTACTTCAGGTAAGGAGACCAATGATGTCAAGGGTTCTTGACATTAGCAATTTTGATGGTAAACCAGATATGGATAAGAATTGATTAACTATTTCAGAGTAGGAATAGTTAATTATATCAATCGATTGTATTGATATCGATACTTGGATATAATTGATTAATCTAACATGATATTGGGAGACTAATGATGCTAATGAGATTCATTAATATCGGCAATCACCTTTTGGAAAATGGAAGAGAAAGTATTGATTAGTTATTTCGAAAGAATGAGATAAGCCAATGATACTAAAAGAGAAATATCTCGGTATCAAGTGAGAATTGATTCATAAGGAGATGATGTTCGAAAACATTGAGTTATGTAAAGATTTCCAAGATGAAATTATTCTAATTGGATAGGATATTAGATGAATATTGGTAAAGATGGAAAATATATGTTGTAAAAGAGGTTTATCCTAATTTTATATATCAAAATAAATTCCATGGAAATTATTACCTGTCATTGTTATTATTTGTTATCACCTTTTTATATTTATATGTATATGTTAATTTTTATTTTCATGTTCATCAGGGTCGCATCAGGAGTGATCTTAGTTTAGTTACCTTTTGCTTTCAACCATGTAATTATTTGTAAATTAAGAGACTTATTTCCTAAAACTTGAAATGTAATATTAAGTACCTATTTAACCATGCATGTTTATAGTTGAAATCGAATCTTTCACTTGAATTATATTATATGATGTTATTATGTAAGATATAGTTTATATGATGATATTATGTAACAATTAAATTATACATTGTTATTTTGTGAACTTGAATTGTATGATGTTATTGAATAAGATGTGTTGTGTTGATGATGATGATGAGTTGGGTTAAGATCCATGATGATTGGATTGGGTTGTGAAATGAAATTGAAAGTGTAATATGATTTTGTCAATAACTTGAGACCTCCCAATATTGGGGAAACTACATCAAAATTTTAGTAGAAATTTCGGTGGAACTTGTATAAAAAAAACAATTTACTGAAAATTTCCAATGTATCATGAAAAAATGATATAGAAAATCGAGGTTGTTACAACCATGCCCAAGGTAATGTAGGTCTGGCAAACATGCTAGACCCAAGGCAGTTGGACTTGGCAGTCAGCTATGTCCAAGATAACGTGAGTCTAGATATACGAGACCCAAGGCACTTAGACTTGGTAATCCGCTAAATCTGATGCACTTGTACTTGGTAGTCAGCCAAGTCCAAGATAATGTGGGTCTAATAAAGATGTTAGACCTAAGACATTAGGACTTGGCAGTTAGCCAAGTCCAAGGTAACGATTATCCTCCCTTGGCATATCCATGGAAATGGCCATCCTCCCTTGGGTCTAACCTCAGAGAAGAACTCAATTTCTATAGGCTTAGATATATTTAATATCTTAAACTCTAATCTCCTTACATATTTTTAGGTGTATAAAAGTCCTCCAAGGACTCATCATATTCCCATCAAATATTAATACATATGTAAGAGATATTTATCCATTATTAAATTTTATCAGAGTAATTACATTGTAGGCCCTTCTCTTTATAAAAGGACAAGACTCGTGGGTTATAAATACACCATGAGACCTTTAGAACAAAGGTTCACAATCTTCATTCTCTATTTCATATATATTTTCAGAGCATCTCTCTTTAGAATATTCTTGTATTTTCTCTCTCTAAAAAATACTAATTTAACCATAGAAGAGTCCCCACCTCCACCAAAGAAAATCTTTTGCAGGTACTAGCCACGAGTAGCTATCAACTACCTTAGCTAGAGAGAAGAGAGAAGATTGCTAAAACCAATTGATTAATCGATTGTCCAACCCGGGAGCTTTATTCCTAGGCTAGTTGGATTTTTGAGACATCATCAGTGGCGCCGTCTGTAAGAAACTAATAAAAAAGGCATCTTTTTCTTGCCAAAAACTTGTTTTTGGCATTTTCAAGGCATTTCATAGCACACAACCAATGCCCATTTGGGCTAAGACGCGAGACAAATTAACTTGTTATCACAGACACTCCTTCCCAGCAAGAGATTCTACAACTCAATAGTCAGTGTAACTCCTCACCCAGGTTGTGTTGACAACCCAAGAGAAAAATCAAACCTTGCCACCCCTGCAAATCTTAACACTCCTAACAACAAACAATACCTTAGCTCCAGGTCCACCAGCTACACCAAGAGCTCGTAGATGATTACACTATTTAGAGGAGACTAAACAAAATAACATTCATGAAAGTTCCTCAAGGGATCACTCCTACCATTATCATACCCTTGCATAGAGTAAATACTTTGAACGTACTCCACTAGTTATTATGGGATGGACACCGATCACCGTAACCATCATTCTACGTCAAACCTTCCAGGCCTAAGAGCCCAAAAGACAAAAAGCTAAGAGACAGTTTGTACATAAGCACGCCCAAAGGAATGAACATACCCATGAGATGTTTATAATCCCCATCAGTGGAGGGTTTCTCCCTTGTCTAAATACATATTGAACACTCAACTCCCTGAGGACTATTTGAGTTTGGACAACTATGATGACTTGACCGACCTAAGGGAATATGTGCAAAATATACCTGGTAACTTGGATTTAATCATCTAAGACCATGACTCAATATGCAAGATATTCCCCACTCCCTTCAAAGGATTTACACGTGCTTGGTATAACAACCTGGAACCAAACTTTATTGAAGGTTTCAGTGACCTATGTGCTAAACTAGTTACATGTTTTAGCACCAACATACCCCACAAAAAAACCTCTATAAAGCTTTTTAGTTGGGCCCAACAAGAGGGTGAGTCTACATGGGTATATTTGAGGAGATTCAACGTGAAAATGCTCAAAGTGGAAGAATTGATTGAGCCAGTAGCTTTAGAAGCCTTAATAAAAGGAGTAAGGGAACATGTCCTTTGGAGAAAACTTTATATTTTACCAAATAAAAGCTTGTCCAAAGTAAAGCAATTCATGGAAAATCATATACAATTTGAAGAGGCCAATTTACTTTAAAATGGACCTCTTTGTTTTTACAAGGACAACCAACATCAATGATTTTTCAAGTGAAGTAATCAGGGTACCCGAAGCCAACATCTTAGTGTGACCTCTATGATGTGTTTTCTTCTAAGAGCCTCTCCTATACCTATCATTCAAATCACCTCAGGATGTATAATCCTTGATAAGAATGTAAATTTCTTAAATATAAATGCTTATTTAAAATGACTTTTTATTTTCTCTAGGTGATCCCTAAGGGTGGTGGCCCCATCAATCTCCAAGGGATGAACATGGTCTCCCTAGTGTTATATGCACCACTCTTCAAAGGATGAATGTGGTTGTCACAACCTATTTTTGGGTTATTCCTTAAAAATTTTACCTTTTTCTTTTCAAAATAAAAATAAAATAATAATAGCAAGGAGATCAGCGACGTGGAAAAAGCTGGCTAAGAAAGGATTTCAAATGTAAAAAAATCAAGCTACAATTTTGGATAGAATCGAGAGTATAATTGTACCCCATTATACCCAAAACTAAAGAGACAATACATATTCAAGGTCAAATTAAATCATTATTGAACAAATCTGGATAAAAATTAAGCCTAAAAATATAATTAGATTTTTAATAGGCCAATTTGATTTAATCATAGGCCAAATTAAAATTTAATTATGTTTAAGAATTAATTTGGGTCCAGTTGAAGGATTTAATTAGGTGTAAGGACTTAATTATACTTTAAATGGGTCGATTAATTTTATCAGGGGCTTAATTGGTGAAAAGTTAAGTTTGAGAGCTCAATTTGGACTTAATTGAGAAGAATAGAATTTTAGGAGAACAAAGTTAATTTTTACAAAGTTAATTGGTTCAACTCAGTGGTAAAATCACAAGAAAATAAAAGTTTTAGGTCAATTAGGGGTTAGATTGAAGAAATTCATAGTCAATGATCATTTTGCAAAAAGCACCGAACTATGTGTTTTCAATTGATTGAAATCAAAGGTGAAATTAAAAAAAAATTGAAAGTTTAATGGTCAGTTAAGAGTAAATTGCATAAATCTAATACCAATGACTAATGTGAAAAAAAGGCTAAAATTTGGGGTTGATATTAAAGTTCGGCAAGGGCAAAATTGCATAAAATTGGAAGTTTAAGATCAATTCGGGGTGAAATTAAAAGAAATTAAAAGCTTGAGGACCAAATTGAACTTTAACCAAATCCCTAAATTAAAACCTTAAAAGCCAAAACAATGTCATTTCATTTAAATGAAACGATGCGTTCTGACCAAAATGGTGTTGTTTTTTACTCAAAGGTAAAAAAAAAAAAGACAGACTAGACAACGCGTCGTTTGGTACTGTTCATCTTCTTCATTAATTTTTCACCTGAAAGTTGATCGAGTGACCCCCTTTTCAAGGCATTTAATGCTTCATTTCTTAACTAAATTTGACAAAAAATTGCATGAAAATGATGAACTAACACTTGACCATACCATGATGTGATCTTTTCTAGTCAATTGACATAACAATGGTTGTGGCGCTGACCCAAAGTGGCTAACTCAAGCAGCCTTGAGTTGTCAAAATTTGACAATTCATGATGACAACTTTGAACCAACAATTGGATCCTTCTGGTTCGAATAAAGGGCTAAGATTTGGCACCATAAAAGACAACATGTTACTCTTCCACCTCCTATAAATAAGGGTGGATTCTATGCCTCGAGGGAGGAGAAATCAGAAGCCTAAGCTGAGAAAAAATCATCTCTCTTCCTAATTTTTCTTCTCCCCTCTCGACCACCACTTTGGCCTCTTCCTCCACCACACCTCAATCATCGTTTCTGCCACCAACCATGCTCCGGTCTTCCTTGCAACACCAAGAACGACTCTAGCAACTGTTTGCCTCCGGCCAAGAAAGGAGGCAGACCCATCGTCACTCGATGCCTCGCGCGCGCACCCCATTTTAGGATGACAACTCCACTGGGGAACACCTTGTCTTGTTGGAATAAGCTTTGCTTGTTTGATTGTTTGCATGTTTGTTTTGGTCTGTTTAATTTTAACTCATATGTTTACTACTTTAGTATGCATTTTTATATTGTTTATTCATAAGTATATTGGCAACTGATTAATGTCTTTATACATTTTAATTTTTGTGAATAAACCTATTTTTAGGTTTGGTGGGGAGTAGAGGTCTGCCTCATAATTTTTAGTCGGAGTTCAGATTTGTAAAACATCTAATTATGAACTGAGTGTTTACTCGGTAATGACAATTACACTGTACCTCAACCATTTCTTATAAATCTTTATACTGCCTTCATCAAAGGTAATCACTGAGAAGATTATAGATACCTTTTACTTGTAGTGACTGCTCTCAAGACTTGAAGGGGCAATGTTGTGGTCGGGAGCGCAGAGCACTTGCCCCTTTCTTTTTACTATAAACATAATAATTTAAGAGAAAGGGAATATGTAGCACAAGGAGCAGAGATAGCATAGCTTGATTAATCACACGCTAATCTAGAAAGCGAAGCACTTGTGACCTTGCAAACTTTTAACCTGATGGTATTACTTTCATCATTGGAATATTAACAAGAAATAGAAATCAAAGTAGAGACTATCCTGATCTCTGATTTGTAGAGACTATCCTGATCTCTGATTTAGCAAATTCCTCTTCGTACAGCTGCTTATCAATAAAATAGAACGTCTTTACTGAACTAAACCTGT
>Ga0325404_1003586_pt1 | contig 16527 bp, 10 predicted proteins | sample PopdelMetagenome_18_FD_205664 | JGI IMG/M metagenome (GOLD analysis project Ga0325404, IMG submission 205664) | Populus deltoides microbial communities from Bellville, Georgia, United States - Xylem-Control-R1 | ecosystem: Host-associated > Plants > Phyllosphere > Stem > Wood/Secondary xylem... | reverse complement strand
AAATTAAAATTGTTGTAATATTTTTAATTTTTTATTATATTAATGATTATATTATAGTTTGGGTGTAACTTTTATTAGATATAAGATTTTTATTATGTCGAGTAGTGATAAAAATAAAGAAGTACAAAGGTATTGGTTCATCTTGTCAAGAATTTAACCACAGCAAGAAGCATACTTCAGCGAGAAAAAAGGATCCCAATAGGCTATTGCAGAGCTGAATGCAATTTTCAAGAAATCTGAGACAGATGCTCCCAACAAGATCATTGGGGGCGGGTTTGCAAATTAGACTAACAATCTCTATTCCAGAAAATAGACCTTAAGATGCAGAATCACATATGAGATTTGATGGTCATTGAAAATAATAAAAAAAAAGCTGAAGGCTATGGAACACATTGACATTCCTTAAAGAACATGGTGGTTCTTCAATGATTTTATAATTAGAAAAAAAATGCAGGGATTTTATACAAATCTGACATTTGTGTTCCTTTTTGCTAGAATCCCATTAGTTGAAGACTAACAATTGTGCTTTTTTTAGGCAAAAGAGTACAAGAAATGCCTATGAATATAGGCAACAGGAAAATTGCAACAAGATTAAAATGAAAATCACTTCTATTTAATTGTTTTATTTATACTCGTGTTAAGAAAAATAAACTAAAACCGAGAGCATGAAAGGTTGAGAAATATCAGTTATAGTGTGTTAATTTCAAATCACCTATGTTTATATAGCAAGAATGTATTGACAAGTCTGTTATGTTTTACAAGGTAAAAAATTTGACTAGTGTTAATGGTAAGATACTAGCAAGCTCGTTGACTAGTGTTAATGTTGAGATACTAGCAAACAAATGGAGATCGAGGCTAAAGCTGTGCATAATAAAAAAAAAAAGGCTGAGCCCGTTAAGAAAGCTGTGCATAATTGATAAAAATAGACTTGAAAAATAACATTACAGTATTGCAATAAAAAGATAAACAAGATAAATAAAAGCACCAGTTGAAATATAATTATATTAATTTAATTGATTTTGCCTTGAATGTTGTAGAGAATCTTGATTGAATTATCTTTCTTAAAACAAAAAATGTACTGTCCATTGTATTATCTTTCTTCTGACGAGCATATCCATACACAATGCATCACCCAGTTGATAAAAAACTACAGATGCAATCTCTAGAATTAAGTTTGTCATCAGCAAAGTTTGTCCTGATTTCATCCTTTTCTTCTTCTTTAGCCCTGTAGATACAAATAAATATTGAATTAAAAATTGATTTTGAAGTAATTTTTAGAAAAATAGCCTACCAAGTAATCTAAAATTTTTTTTCTAAAGAAATTCTCCTTGTTTTAAAGGTAAGTAGTTGAAAATAACAGCGAAATGAACAAAACTTTAATATGAGTTGAGTTATGTTATTCATTAAGCAACATAAATAAATAAGTTTTACCTGATCAAGATAGAATCAAAGAGCACTTTGATTTAGAAGAATCAAAAGAAATACGTGATGAAACAAAATTAGTGGTTAAACAATAGAAAAAAAGGAGGATGATAGAGAGTAAAGTTTACCATGACTAGAGAGTACTGATCCAGTATTTGGATGGCCATGTCCCTAAGCAAGTCATGCATCTTGACAGCACTACCACCATCAATTCTTTCCAATAAGCAAACATTTTCTAGTCTATCAAGAATTGAGTGGCCCTTGTCAAATGCTGCTTGCCTGCTCATTTCTTTAATTATCCCCTCCTCGATAAACGACTCTATCAACACCTCCCTTTCAATCTTATGACGTTCATCAAATAATGCACAATATATGAAACATTGTTGTGCTGAATCATCTAAACAATCGTAACTCAATCTTAATATTTGGAACATTTGATCTTCCATGTCCCAAAAATTTGATTCTTTCAATCTTTTCAATGTAATCCTCCACTCATGTAGGGCATCAACTCCCTTCAAACTTTCTGCTAATGTAACAATTCCCAATGGCAAACCAGCACATTCCCTTGCAATATCTACAGCAATTCGTTCCACTTCTGGAGAAAATGATCTGTCATGTCCAAGCTTCTCCATGAACAAAGTCCAGGATTCTTCATCAGAAAGAGTATCCACTCTTATATTGTTTTGGCCATTCATCTGTCGACATACCATTTCTGTACGAGTTGTCATAATAAGCTTGGATCCTTTCAATGGGATAGGAATCCCCACTTCTTGTGGCTCAAAAGATTTCCACAAATCATCTAAAATGAGAATCCATTTTTGTTTCTTCGCTAGTTCTTTTGCTAACTTGACAGCTCTAGACAGATCATCGTCTTTACTTGAAAGATCTAAATGAAGACATTTAGCAATAAGATCCTGCAATTCTTCAATCTTGAAACCTTGAGGCACATTCACCCAGTAAACACCATGAGAAATATCTTGTCTTTCTAGAAGTTCATTGCAGATATGTTGCAGCATTGTCGTTTTACCAACTCCCCCCATTCCGTAAATGCCAATAGTTGAGACTTCATCATCCATTAACCAAGACCATATCACCTTCATATTCTGTTCAAATGCTCGACCAACTAGCTTTGTAGAGTTGGCACTTGTGCTGCGCTGCACTAATCTTCCACTACTGTTCTCCATTAATCTAGCTCTTTCTGATGAGACGTGGGAAGGAAAATAGGTTTAGGATCAGTTTAGCTTGAACTCCATAAAGCATGGATTATATAAACCAAGAAAGACCAATTGATTGAAACTATTAATGATCCTAACTCCAAATATTCAAACAATAGTTTCATGTGAAAAACAAGATGGTAAGATAAAAAGAAAAAGAAAAAGAAAAAAAAGACAATGAGGCATAAATAATTTACCTGGGGAGACATTTCTGTCAACATGCTGAATAAATCCTTCACAGGTGTTTTCCATGCCACTTTCCGCTTCTGGATGCGAACAAATTAACTCTTCCTCTGCACCTTGTTCCATGCCCTGAACTCCCACTTGTATCCTTCCATCATCACCTGCCAATTTATTAAGTATTGCATTGCTTTGCTCCAACATAATAGCTACTGGTTCTGTTTTCTCTCTAACTATGTTCTGCACATCATTCATTATGACATCGTTTTTTGCAGATGGAGAGCAGAGTTGATCATGATAACTTCCAAGGCCAAGACACCATAGATCCTTTGGTGGGGATGAATCTCCTCGAGGCTCGTCGGCTTGATTAATTGATGGCCTCTCAAGAGAGCTACCTCTCTTCAGATTCTGCACTGGTCTACAAATTGTAACACCACGCCCTTGGACTCCTGACAAATGCCATTTGATCATCGTAACGGAAGTAGCAGCAGCAAATTTATAGCCACAAAATTTACAGTTGAAACGACCATCATCCAGCTTCTCAACATGATCCCAAAATGGATCATTCGGTCTAGCCATTTCACCGCTTTCTTCGTTGGCCCTTCAAACATCAAATAAAAAATTGTCAAAAGTAACGCATAAAAAATGGATGTTGAATTAATTGGAAAATAAGAACTCAATCTTAAAATGAAAATTTAGAGGAAATCATTATTTTTTAAATAAGTAAGCAAAGGAAAAGAGTGCACAGTGCCCTTCAAAGAAAGAAGCCCAGAAGCAAAGGCAGCAAGAAAAAATCCTACAGTTTGTCTACAACCAGCAAACATCCTAGCCGTAAATGTGTTAAAAAAATAAACTGAATCTGTATAATTAAATCAATCATTACATATTAAATAGGCAGACACTTAACTGTATATTTTCCTGTAGAGATGTACTTTAAGAAGATAAAAAATTATAACAAATATTGAATAATTTAAATAATTGTCAGAAAAGCAATCTAAAATAAAAATTTGAAAGAAATTCTGCTTGTTTTGAAGAGAAGTGGTTGAGGTTGATAGCAATATGAACATGTAAGAACAAAGCTAATAATATACTTAATATCTAATGTGATCAATGAACCAATTCTACAACCAAATGGGCACTTTTGTTTGGAAGAATCAAAACAAATAATATTAACAATGAATTTGGTATGAACTCTAGAAGGCACGGGTTATAAAAACTAAGAAAGATCAATTTATTTATATATTTGGAAACTAATGACGATCCTTACTCCAAAGTTTCTCAATAAGATTTCAACAACCTGTGTTTTACTTAAAAAGATTCAAACAATAGTAACATGTCAAAAACAAAGACAACAACAAAATGAAGAAGATGAAGTATAAATACTTTACCTGGATTCAAAAGAATCTGAAGCTAATTGTTGAGTGAGGTAACGTGTGGACGCACCCCAAAGTTGAAGCTGGAGGAGACGGAGAGTTGCTGCTGGAATGAATCTGCAGCAGAGTTATTTTTGCAGAGGGGACTGTTGTTTGTTCACTAGAGTATGTTACTGCTTTCAAGAGTGCAGTATGCTGCTGGAGTATGCTACAGGAGGAAGATAGTATCAAGGAGAATTAAGAAGAGGGAGCAGAGAACGCAAGAGTGAAGAACCAAAATACTGCAGCCGTAATCGGCAGAAGAGGAGGAGGCGCCGGGCAAGGGGAGAAGGAGGAAGGCGTAAATCTGTTAGGATATTTCCTGCTATGATGCCAAGTTGAAGCATTGATTCGACCATCTCTTCTATTTATACAACTAGGGCAACATATATTAGTTATTGTGTACTATACAACGCATGATAAATCTATATAAGGAAAGTACAACATTTCCTATATTACAATAAATTCCATAATAAAGATGAAGTATAATTACTTTACCTGGATTCAAAATAATTTAACAAAAGAATCTGAAGTATTGAAACTCTGGAAAGCTGATCGGAATATGAGAAAGAGTAGTCAATAATTTTTAATGTAGTTTCAGTTTATATCAGCTTTAGATAATTTTAGAGCTCTACATCATCATCATGCTTTAAAATTTTCCTACAAATGGAGGAAGCAAAAAAATCAAGAAAGAAATATAACATCAAGAATCCTGCGAATTCTCCATATCTGGTCATTATATTTTACCCAAGCATGATAATATTATTAACTTTTATTATCCGTATTTATCCACAGCATTATCAAACATGATTAACTCTTCCTTTGCCAGAAATTAACTGAAGGGAAGTTGTAGGATTCGATCCTGTTTATTTGAAGAAAGCTACACTGCACGGCTTGGTTCTAAGGGAAGCGATTACTGCAAAATCACTGGAAATGTGACCCCAAAGCAAGAATCTTCTAGTTCTGGACATATATTTACCAGTAAATCAAGGATATTGCAGGTGAATCCCCTCCTGAGTACACAAACACATGATTACTAAGCACAGGAAACGAGTTAAAAGGTGTTGATGATGAAAAAATGAAATATTGTCTGAATTATGATATAAATAACAGCGAGAGAGTTTTGTATATTGATAGGTAGAAGATGATACTGAAAGGCTAATAAAAATTGAAAGTTCTGAGCAATTAAACAATAATTTGTCATAATAAGACAGACAGGGATATACCATAAATATATATTTTTATAGATAAGTAGACATGGTAAAGCTCAAAAAGAGATATGGTTGTGCTGGATCAACATAGTGATAATATAAAACCTATAACTTAATTTGGATTCGATCGTTTAAATCAAATTCAATTTTTTCTAGAAGATTTACAAAGCTCATTTTTATAGGAGGGCCACGAAGATCTCTTTGAGCCAAATTTGTTATTTTTACTTGATTTTTCTGGTTAATTTTGGATTTTCTTTTCCTTTTCATTTTGTTTAGGGATTTTGATTGTATTACCTTATCAAGATTGGTTTATGATATATTTAAGTAATTATAAGCCTTTTAAAGCGACAGGTCGCATTAGACTTTTATTTGAGAGTGAGACTACTAATTTACGACCCTTTTTGTTTATAAGATGATGGTAACTTGACATTAACTAATGATGTTAAGAAATAAAGGAAAAATGAAATTAAATATAAAATGTACGTGATGGTGTCATTTGAAACAAAGTCTGAGAGAAAAGCTTCCCACATAGCTTGGCCTTCATTCTTCTCCACCACTGGGATGGGTCCATATCAGTCTGTGCTGTCAACTAGTTACTGCCCATCAGTCAAGGAAGAAGGATGTAAGCAAAGAGAAAGATGAGAATTGCAGAATTGAAGTCACGTCTGATCTGTATAAAATTATGAACACTTTCTTTCAATACTCAACCCCAAATATTTTATCAGTTGGAGAGAGTGGAATCTGATAACCATTTCCTGATACACCAAAATTCATTGATCCTTTTTCACCAGGAGCTTGAACATATGAACAAATTCAGTTCATGGAATTCGAGGACGAAATTATTATTACAATTCAAAGCTAAATGCAAAATCTGACTATATATATATATATATATATAGAGAGAGAGAGAGAGAGAGAGAGAGAGAGAGAGCAACAAATACAGAAAATTTGAGTTAACTACTTAATACGTTTCAGCACAGTGATTAGATCTCTCTGAGCAACAAAATAGCATGTAAGCAAGATGAAGGGGCATATAACTCGAGCTCATAAGCGAAAGTTGAAGTCATATTTGAAATAAACATGTAATCAATTGAGAAAAGCGAAAGAAGAAAGCTAAGGATCATGGGAGAAAAAAACTGATTGAGGATTACCTCTAAGAAATGAAGATGTCGAGAAAAGATTATGGTAAATCTAAGTTACAAGAAATAGAAGATCGACCATGCTAATACTGAGGATGATGGTTCTTTGGCGAACAATCTCTGCAACAGAGCAAAAGACAAGAATGAAGTGTGTTAAAACAGTACTTCACAGGATCATTGGAAATCAAAGATACAAGTATCTAGAATATGTTACTTCATTTTGGAATTCCCTTGATGATTTGAAAAAATACAGATGATTTGCCATTATCATCTTATGTCAAGTTTATCAGAAGAAGAATATCTGTGGAATGAAAGCAAGCACTCTATCCCATCAGAAGTCCTTATTGAAATGACCTTCAGTTCAGCTGCACACTCCAGCGACTGTTAAACTCAGTTTCAGTTTGACTTTAATTCTTTTTAAAAATTAAAATAATATTATTTTAATAAAAAAAATCTAATAAATTGAGCATCTAATTTTGGCTGAGCAAGGCCGGTTGTTCAGGTCATCATATTATTTTTATCTTGTACTGGTTTACATCCTGGATTATCCGATTTCTAGATCAACACAGGGTTGATTTATTTATAATTATTTACAGCATTTGCCACTATATTGATTTCAATTAATTATTGGGTGATTTGTTTGGGTTTCTAGTGTCATCGATCCTAATACTAAAATATTTCAAAGTTCAAATCCTATTTTACATTCAATTTCAAAATCAGCACATATGAATCATTTCAAAGAAAAATATAATTTTTTTGAAATAAACCTAAATTTGTAGGAAACTAAGAACAAGAGGTCATACATTATTCAACTAAGAATATGATAGAATAATGACCCACCATGATTAAAAATGGTTAAACTGAATTTATAACTATTTATTCTAATATTATAAATCTGGTCTAATAGGCCAATTTAGTTATCTTTTGATCTAAAATTTTGTTGTGCAAAATTTAAAATTAAATATTATTTAATTTTATTGTTCATTTTCTTTTTTGTTAATTTTTCGACATTATTTTTTAAAAAAGATTGGTTTTGTGATTATCATCAATTTATTTTTGATCTTTTACATTGAATAATTCATTTTTTATTTGAAAAAACTACTAACACGTGCTCTTTACATGCCAACGCATGGAGGGCATCCACATCATTTGGATGGCGCATGAGGCGCCTCATGGTGGCCAAACTTGCCCTTGCATCGTGTTGCTAGACGCGTTGTTACGTTCTCTTCCTCATGATGCAACAAGTGATGGTGGATGATCGATTTGTAATTTATTGCCGGTGGTTGTCTCTTTTTTCTCTTATTTTTTCTCTCTTACCCAAAATAAGAATCAATTAGTTTAGTGTGTGTCTATTTTCATTATTGTTTGATTTTATAAATAAATATTTTTAATAAATAAATTTAGTAAATATAACCTAGTAAATGTTCTATGTTACAAGATCAAATCCCTTTATCCATATTTATGTCTCAATTTTTTTAATTTTGCTTTTATTTATTGTTAATAATTTTATTTATTTATTTATACATATGATTATCTAATTATCAATTTATTTAATTAAATATTTATATAAACTTTTTGATTTATAGCTATTTTTTTTTTTAAAAAAAAACTATATAACGCGTAGGCGTGAGTCAAAGTAAGTTGCTTTTCACCTTTAATTTTGCTATTTTGAAAAAAACTATACAACCAACCCCAATTTTGAAGCTCTGAAAAAGACTCATCGAAAAAGGAAGCACAAGAATATAAGAGCGAAAATTCTAAATACTCGCCTATCAAGCTAGCCTTCCCTGAGTTTTCAGGATTGCCTTCTGAACAAGGATTCAAAAAACGAGGAAAAGGAAGCTATGATTTCAATTAAGTCTTTAATGTTGAAAACTTAGCAATATAATCTTTATTTAATTGTTAGATTTAACTGATTTTGTGTCAAAAAGATTAAATTTTTCGGGTTATTGTATGTGTTTTTGCACATGCTTTACTTTTTATGGACAAAACCTGTCCTCAATAACAAGTGATCGCTAGCCAGAGATGTCTGAGTCTCAGAATTTGGAGGAAGTGATAGCCTAATAGCCATGATCAATAAGCACAAGTTTTGAGCAAATATTAGCTTCTCGTTGGGAATTAATAGCGTTACATAAACAAAAGCAAAGTAGCATTTAATTACAATATCAGAATAGAAAAAACAAAAAAACAAAAAACTTAAACATAAAATAAATATATATTTTACTATAGGTTTTTAATAAATTTCTATATTTTTAAAATAAAAAATACAAGGAAATATATCCCATTTATCTTTCTTATCTCTTTCTACTCCAAAACAATAACCAAACATTAGCCAAGAAATTCCCTTTTTTCTTCCATGATGAAGGGATAAGAAATAGGCTTTATTCAAATTAAAGATCGATGGTCATTGGCTCTCGTGGTGTAGGAACTGCAAGAAATTTAAAACAATAAGAAGACGAGATCATATCCTGTGTCAAAGTCTTCGACACATTCCACTAAAAAATATATAGTCCTTAAAACAAAACATTACCATTTTTTTAGTTAAGAAAATATACCGTTCCTAAGCACTCTTGTCAATGAAACTATTTTTGATTAATTTGGAAAATACCACACATAATATGAAAATGAAAGGCAGAAGACACATCTTAATTGGATTATCTTTCTTCTGACGAGCATATGCATACTCCACTGTCGAATAAAAGCATTGCCAGACAGCACCAACCAATCCAAAATACTCAACAATAGTGCCAACAGGCTTTCCAGGTGCGAAAGTACTGGTCGATGGGCGATGGAAACAGGGCAATAGGCTCATTATTTTCTTTCGTGCCATGTAAATGAGTTCAGCAGTAGTAAGAAGCAAAGCTACAAATGCCAACACCATGCCAATTAATGCATAACCCAGCTGGTCAGAAATTGCAGATGCAAATTCTAGAATTAAGTTTGTCATCAGCGAAGTCCATCCTGATTTTTCCTATATAAGAAAGTAGTGAGTTATAAACAAGGAAGTCAACGAAACTTCACCAATTCTTAAAAGCATTGTTTTCATAGTTCTTACTCCAGGGCGTGAACTTTCTCCAGCATCCAGCGGCTTCTCCACTACTTCTCCAGTCTCGTTCTCTCTATCATTCATATTGACATCAATTGCAATAGTGCCCTCGTTATTTCTCGAGCCTGATACAGTTTTACGTTTTCTTCCTGGAGTGCCATCAATTGCCGCACCGGCTGCTTCTTGAACTTCTTGTGGAACGTCTTCACAGATTTTAACACCGTGCCCACTCTCTCCTGATAAATGCCATTTGATCCTCGAAATGGAAGTGTTCCTGGAAAATAAGTGCCCGCAAAACTGACACTTCATTCTACCATCTTTCATATCTTGAACATGATTCCAAAATGTATCGTTTGATTTGATCAGTGGCTCTGTAGAAAAGAAAAAAGAAAAAGATATGTCAACATTGAATAGAAATTCAAAAGGGTCAGAACATTAATTGAATAAAAATTAAAGGAAGTTACATTATTATTCTTTACTCTTAATGGTTGGAGTTAACATATGTTAATTAGAAAGTCTTTTTTTCCAATCAAAACCAGTGAATTTTGGACCAATCAAAACAAAAATTTAAATAAGAAATAATTTTAATTTTTCAACAACAAATCAAAACGGTTATAATGATGGACATAATGGAAATAGAACTGAATCCAAGCCTTTTTTTTTCCTTACAAAAGTTTTAGATTTTTTTTATAAAATTAGCACATTAAATTAAAAATATTGACATAATAGCATAATTTTAGTATGTTATGATTCTGAATCGTGACGATGAAACCTCATCCTCCCTTCTTAATGTAATGTTTTGTAAACACGACATTTATCTAATATCACGTTTTCTAATCATCATTTTTTTATATATCAAGTTTTGGAACCGTAACGAGCACAAACTATACTATTTTTCCAAAATTTTTTGTAGCTGTCTTATTTCATCAAAATCTAACTCAAAGTAGCCAATGTTTTAACATCCAAAATCTTATTACATGATTTATTTATATTATTAGATACTTGACTCACGCTTCACCGTGGTTTAGATATTTTTTCTCAACAAAAAAATTTATATGCAGACTTTTTTGACAATTATTGTATTTAAAAAAATTCTAAGTGAAAATAAAAAAGTTTATGCATATATGTAATCAAATAAATTGAGAACTATGTGTATTAATAAGTGAAAAAACCATAAATAATAACTAAAAATAAAACTAGAAAAATTAAGAGAGGTGTGGATCAAGATATTTAATTTCATAAGAAGGGACATTTACGCGGCTGTGTTTGCTAAATTTCTTAATTAAAATAAGTTTTTCATTCAATCAAATGATAATTGATAAAACCAAATAAAAGAAAAAAAAATGTTAGGCTACACATATTAGAAATATTATTCGAGAATAATTTTTTTATTTTCAAAAATAAATTTTATCTATAATAATTATAAATGAATCAGAAAAACCTCCTAAAAAATTAAATGCATAACTAAAAAATAATTGTTATTTCAAAGAGGCTTTCTAAACAACATAAAAAAAAGAGAGTATTAATCTAAATATAAATCAAATTTTTTTTTAAAAAACATATAAAGAACGCATTAATTTTAAAATTACTCAGTTGTTGTGTCTTAACTCGTTAAATTCATGACCCGGTTCATGAACTTAACCGGGTTCAATATTTGTTTCTCTTAAATTTATATTCAACCTTTTAAAAAAATTAAATTTGTGATTCGTACAAAGAACTAAACAAGGTTCAATAATTTGTTTTTCTTTAAATTTATATTCAATCTTTGAAAAAATAATTCTAAATTAAATATGCACAACACCATAAAAAAAAATTTATATCCAAAAAGGGTTTAATAAGAAAAAACATATCACAGATAAGGATATTAATTGAAAAATAAATTTAAATATTATTTAATATATATATATATATAACAATATATCAATAAAAAAAGCAATATCAAAAAAACAAATTGCTTGGTTGTAGTGGCTTAAATCATTAAATCTATCATTCGGACCATAAACTCAACTAGGTTCAATATTGTTTTTCTTTAAATTTATTTTCAACCTTAAGAAAAAGAATTAAACCCGTGATCGAGACCATGAATTCAACCGGGTTTAAAATGTTTTTCCCCTTAAATTTATATTTAGCCTTTTAAAAAAATAAACTCGTGACCCGGACTATGAACTTAACCAAGTTCAATAATCTTTTTTCTTTAAATTTATATTTAGCCTTTAAAAACAAATTAAATTCGTGACCTGAAAAATAAACTCAACTAGATTCAATAATTTTTTTTCTTTTAAATTTATATTCAACCTTTAAAAAACAATAAAAACGCACAACACCATAAAAAAATCTATAAAAACGCACAACAACATATAATCAAATATATGATTATTTTTTAATATTAATAATATTTTTTTAAAAAAATTATTAATTATTTTATTAACAATATTAATTATAATTAAAATAATAATATTTATAGAACAAATAATAATTAATAACCTCTCTCCATAAGCTCCATGTCTTCATCAGTCATGCGACCATCATCCATCTTTTCAACATATTCCAAAAAAGATCTGTCAACATGATGCAAAACTGGATCATTCTGTCGAAGCATTTTGATCAGTGGCTCTGTAGAAAAGAAAAAAAGAAAAAAGATTTGTCAGCATGATGCCAAAATGGATAGATCAGGGTCAAAATATTGAATGAAAATTAATGGAAGTTGCATTAACTGTAAAAGGGAAGGTTGAAACTGAAATAAATAAAAAAAATTAAAAACAGTAAAGAAATGAAAAAGAAAAAACAACGAATTTCAGGATTATAGAAACTGAGAAAGATAAATTTAATTAGTTTTGGGAACTATAGAATTAGCTCCTGCACCAGGCTGCACTACTCCTCCAGTCCCATTCTCTGTATCATCCTCCATTATATCTGGTGCTTGTGTCTTTCCTGCATCTCCTGCCAAATTGTCGACTTCATTATTGTTTTGTTCTTGTGGAGTGGATGAAATGGCATTATCATTAACATTGCTTGAACTTGCTAAGCCTTTAAGTCTTTTGAAATAAAAATTAATATTATTATTAATAAATTTAAAATAAAATATTATTACTACCAAAGAAAAACAGGATAAAATTAAAAATTATTATTGTTATTATTAGTATTAGTATTATTATTAGTATTAGTATTTATGCTGTAAATATTATTATTTTTATTATAATTGAAAGTATTAATATTAAAAATAGTATTATTTGAGTTATAAATATTAATATTTCTATTATAGTTCAAAATATTATTATTTGTGGTAAAAATATTATTATTATTATTAAATGTATTAATATTAAAAAAAATATTATTTGTGGTATAAATATTATTATTTAACTTATTTGCCCAAATTTTTAAATTTTTTAATCTTTAAAAAACAATTATGGTTTTTCTTTGATAGTAATAATAGTTTTTTAAAATTTATTAATGATGATGATGATAATGATAATAATAATAATAATTTTTAATTTTACTTTTCAAATCAAATATATAATTAAATATATGATTATTTTTCGATATTAATAATATTTTTTAAAAATTTTATTAATTATTTTATTAATAATTTTAATTATAATTAAAATAATAATATTTATAAGGCAAATAATAATTAATAACCTCTCTCCATAAGCTCCATGTCTTCATCAGTGATGCTAGCCATCCAATCTTCGAGAGAAAGATCTTCTCGTTGGTGTGCCATCATCATTTCATTGTTCTGTTGTTGTGCTGAAGCTGAAATTGCATTAGTGACCTCGTCGTTGCTTGAGCCAGCTACAGGTTTAAGTTTCTTTTCTGGAGGGCCTTCAATTGCTTCACGGGCTGCGTCTTGAACTTCTTTAGTAACATCTTTACAAACAAAAACAAAGACGGCAACAAAATGAAGTATAAATGCTTTACCTGGATTCAAAATAATTTAACAAAAGAATCTGAAGCTAATTGCTGAGTGAGGAAACGTGTGGACGCGCCCCAATGTTGAAACTCTGGGAAAGCTGATCTGAAAATGTAAGCACAAGAATATGAGAAAGAGTAGGCAAACTAGTCACCTGTCAAGCTGACAAGAGGCACTCAACAGACAAAAGAAACCTTGAGAGCAGCTGTTTTCAAGATAAATAGTTTAAGTTGATGGCAATATGTAGGAACAAAGCTAAATATGAGTTTTGAGTTCTAAAATAGATCAAGCAACACATATACAATAAAGTTCTACTTGATTGATCAATCTACAATCCTACTTATTAATTCTACAACCAAATGGGCAAATCTTATTTGAAACAAAATTAGTGGTAGAAAAACAAGAAAAGAAAGTAGGATTTACCTTTCAAGAAAGAAAGATACAGATCAAGAACAGAATACGCGATGATTCGATTCAATCAGAAAAAGGAAGCACAGATCATGAGAAAGATTTAAGAAATTTGGTGAGGAAATTAGGAAATCATTGGTATACTGAGAGATCTCTCTCTTAGTGGAAGACTAGCTATTAAAAAAGTCACTGCAATTTGCAAGCAACTTTATGTTTTTTTCTTTGGAGAAGTCAATAGAAATTGGCAGGAAGCTACAACTCCACCTACCACAGGTAAACAGCAAGCTTATTTTTAGTCAATAATTGTAAATCCCTTGTGCTTTCTTTGTCCTGTATGCAAAGACTAGTCTCACTGCCTCCTGGAAACCACCACTGTCACTTTCATGAATCTCTTGCTTTATTTATTCGCACTAACTATTCAACGTGTTCACATTACACTGCTTCAAATCCTTTGAGTCTACTGTTCGATGCTAAAACAAAGGTGTTATGTACTTTTTAATTAAAAAAAACCAGATTCATGAGAACAATTAATGAAGATCGAAACTCCAAAGAAAATCACTTGGCCAGAAATAACAGTACTGCTTAGGAAAATTCCCCATCTACTATATCAAGCTTTTCACCCTTTTCCTTTTTGTTGTTTTAATTTAATCAGTACAGCTAACTTATTTTTAGTCTGTCAGTAACAGCTGATCTCGTAGGGAAGCACAGGCAATTATTTTTAATTTCATGAATCACCTGCTTTATTTATTCACACTAACTAATCAACATGTTTACGTACATTATACTGTTTCAATCGTTGAGTCTGCTGTTAGATGCTAAAATATTCATGTATTTTTTTAATAAAAAAACCAGAGTCGCGAGAACAATAGATGAAGATAGAAACTCCTAAGAAAATCAATTAGCCATAAATATATGCTTGTTATAGAGGGCTCGGGCCAGCAGCTAGCATGGATCATAAGTTTTGACATGGAGTCGGAACTACATGCTTGTAAGAGTGGGCTCTGTCATTGATTCCCATCTGGCACAGTTATCCCTTAGGCTTTTGCACCAGATCTACGGAGTGAAAAATATACTCAGATGATCAATGTCAGTTGTTATATGAGATCTGGTTCTTGTAAAAGCTAAAACAAGATCAAATCTTTAAATCTTAATTGGTCATTCACCATTTTTGTTATGGTTTCGTGCTTTGAGATTATTGGCAAATTAAAGCAGTGATTGAGTAGACTTGCGTTGTGGGATTGTGTAAGCTTTTATTATCATTTAATCTAACCGAATTGATGTGCCAGATTCTAGGGATGAACAGACGACGCGTTATCTGCCCCATTAAACTTTTTTTAAAAAATACATACACTCGTGCTAGCCATTGCTTGATTAAGGCCAAGTGCTAGACATGACCTGCCAGGCCTAGTAGTACCAAGCCTGATTTTTTTATATATAATTTTGTGTTTTTTTTAAATAATGCATTAGTTGATATTTGTTTTTAAATAAATTTTAGGTTTATGTTTTAATTAATTTGTGATGATTTTTTAATGATATTTAGTGTATTTAGTTTTTTTAAGAGGTAGGTATGATTCATCCATGATTTTGTTTTAATTTTTTATAGATTAAATATTTTTTTAATATTGATTTTCTTATAAGATTTTTCATATGTGCAGCCTTGTATTTTTTTTATTCAATAAATTTTGTGTGTTGATTTTTATAACAAATTTTGTGTTTCTTTCTATTATAATTTTTTTTATAAAGAAATTTATTAAGCATAAGAAGGAAAATTACCCGTGCTGCCAAGAAAACCATAAAAAAACTGAATATAATCACAAATAAAACTCAATTTTCTATCAAATTTATCTTAAAAACTGTTATTTATATGTAAAAAATAGAGTTTCTGTAGAATACATCATTGTGTTATTCTAATTGTAGTAGAAACTTTGAAAACAAGGAGGTAACTATATAACTGAGAGAGGCTGGAATCGGTGTCCCTCAGTAATGTTTACGTGTGGACCAATAGTTGTTTGAACTTTGTAAACTGGGAGGTAATTACATGACATGTTTACTAGTGTGGTAGTGTTTATTTTGTAAATTGTTTTTTATTTAAAAATTTATTAAAATAATATTTTTTATTTTTAAAATTTATTTTGAACATCATCGTATCAAAATAATCTAAAAATAGCATAAAAATATTAATTTAAAGTAAATAAAAAAATAAAATAATTTTTATTTTAAAAATACTCTTAAAACACAAAAACATATCAAATAAAATAGAAGTTGAGTCAAACCAGCTTTAATCACAGCACTAGGGCTACATATCCCTCGTGTCTTTCACTATTTCAAGATTAGTATGAAACAACAGGAACACCTATAGAAATATTTCATCAGATTTTTTTATTAAAATAGAGAAAAAATAGAAAACAAATCAATTGAAATTTCACCAGGAACTTGACGCATTAGTATTGCTTATGGAATTTTGATTTTAAATAAATTAAACTTAACACATTTATGTTCTAAGTTAATTCATTAAAATTTGTTTGTAGTATTTATTGTTTTCTTGTATATTTAAGTGTTTTGCAACTTTTCCCTAGATAATTTTG
>Ga0325404_1003585_pt1 | contig 16528 bp, 8 predicted proteins | sample PopdelMetagenome_18_FD_205664 | JGI IMG/M metagenome (GOLD analysis project Ga0325404, IMG submission 205664) | Populus deltoides microbial communities from Bellville, Georgia, United States - Xylem-Control-R1 | ecosystem: Host-associated > Plants > Phyllosphere > Stem > Wood/Secondary xylem... | reverse complement strand
GCATGGATGAATGTGTCTTGCATCATAATGGGAATTTGATCCTAAGCTCTTTATATTTGGGCGTGAAAATGTAGCCGTTGGCCAAGAGAAGTGGGATTCTAAAGTTTGAATCTTTTTAGGACTCCAGGCATGTTTCACCATGCACTTGCAAGCAAGCAATAAAGCATGGCTTTAGAGCTTTTAGGCTCATATGTATTCGCGGTGGACACACTTTGCTAACTAGAGCTGGGCTAAAAAAAACACACACATAAACAAAAAAAGAGTTCATTATAAACCTCTAGTCATATTAATTAGAGTTGAGTTAATTAAGGTATCTTGTTAAACTTGTAATTTAGATCATGTGATTAGAATAACTCAATATATATATATAAATTTTTTTTAAAGCTCTATTGTTTTTTTTTAAATCGTGTTAACTTTTCAAACTAGTGACCCGAGTTATTAGACCTAAACCATCCAATCTAGAAAAATCATAAAATCCAATTCCCAATCAATTAATATTTAATGATGAAATTGAAAAGAAAAGAAGATCAAAATAAAAAAAATAAATCTTATATTTAATTGAATGGTGAATTTTTTTTAAATCAATTCAGTAAAAGTACAATTTTTTATTTAAATAATAAGGACCAAAATTGACTTAAAAAACAAAAAAATAATGTTGTAATTAAAGATTGACATTGAAAAGAATAATAACTTTTACAAAAAAATCAAAAAAAAAAAAAATTAAAACAATGACAACCAAATTGGAAAACATAATGCTATTAATTTGAATTGAAGGATAAAATTAAAAATCACTAAAATTTTTACAAAAGAGACAAGAAAAAAAATTAAAAAATTCAAAGAAGGAGGACAACATTGGAAAATATAATATTTGATAAATTGAAATTGAATAATAAAATTAAAAATAAATAAAACTTCTATAAATGGGTTAAAAGTTAAAAATTTAAAATTTAAAAAATAAAAATTGAAATTAAAATACTAATAATAAAAAGGATCTAACTATAATTTTTAAGGAAAACAACAGAAAAGAATAATTTACGTAAAACAATAAAACAAGAATGAAAACATTACATCTAACTTTTTTTAGGACGGTGCTAAAGTCATTACAGAAATTGTTATTTCTACTATTTCATGTCATCATTAACGAAGAGCATACATTAATTAAATAATAAACATTCATAAAGAACGTACCTTAGTCATTATAAAAAAAAAAGGTCAAGTAGTGGGAATAAAAAAATAGTTAGATAGTTTAGCAGTACTCCTTTTTTTCTTAAAAAAAGTAAACATAAAAAATATATAATTTAATGTCTATTTTTATTAACAAGTGAAATCTATTAAATAAAATAAATAACTAAAAAAGAAAGAAAGAAAGAAAGAAGAATGAATACATTATGTATCATTTCTTCAAGTAAATAAAAACATTGTATAATTTGATTAAGATTCGTGCATGCATTATATATTTATTACTGATATTTTTAAGTATTTTTTAAAAATAAAATAAGCATTTTTTTTTCCTTCAAATTTCATCACTTGTTTTTTTTTGGTTTTTTTACAGTGAAAAGTAATATATGTAGAATTACATTTCATGTCGAAAATCAAGCAATAATGTATTAAAAGTCTTACCATTTGGTGATTTTATATTTTTAATTATTTTTCTTTAAAGAAAAGATGATAAATACAAAAAAAATAACTTGGACAATCAAGCTTTTAGTGTTTTTTTATTTGACACCACATAACAAATAATATGTTTATTAAGTAAATATTTAAAGTAGGTGTAAATTATTATTTAATTCCTGTATTTTTAATAAAATAATTATAGAATCAAAGTTTGTAAATATATTAGACTAGTGACTAATGATTTTTAGTTTATTATAACAAAACATGTTAGACATAAAAATATTTCTAGGAAAGTCTAGAGTTTATACAAGTTTAAATCTATAAGTATGTAAAATAATAATTCATGGAAAATATGTTTTCAACACAAATATAATAATAGAACACTAATATGCATACTAAGCGTATATTCAGACTTATAATTATTATTAATTCAAAGTCTAGAGTTCATACAAGTTTAAATCTATAAGCATGCAAAATAATAACTCATGGCAAACATGTTTTCAACACAAATATAATAATAGAACACTAATATGCATACTAAGCGTATATTCAGACTTATTATTATTATTATTAATTCAAAGTCCTAAAATGCATATAAATAATACAAATATCTATGCTTAAATTAAAATTAATCATAATACTTACTTGTTGAAGCACTTTAAAGTAATGAGATTTTTGTTCTTGTCAAGGATAAATCATTTACCTTAAGGATTTATTGCTCCTTACTTATGCAACTAGGATGTTTGCAATATACCTCCCATGATTCCAATAACACTATTTTGGTTTAGATGCACTTCTAAACAATATTTTTTAAATAAAGAATATGAAACTCAAATATTTCTCAACAATATGAACCTAAGCTCTAGATTTTGCAAGAAAACCAAAGCTTAAAATGAAAAGAAAACACTAAAACATGAGGTTAGGAAGAGTATGTAAAAATATAAAAAATTCAAATTGAAAGCTCTTCCTTCAACCCCTTTTTATAGTGAATTTTGGAAGTTAAAATATTGAAGAGTTAATAAGAATTAATTCCCACCATTTTTAACCTTTGATTATCCATTATAAATCAAGAATTAAATCTAGAAAAACCAAGGGTTTTTTGAGACTAATTTCTCATTCACTTATAATTTGTTTAAATCATGTTATTTAAAATAAATTTTCAACAATCTCTCATATGAATAGAAATTGTTTCACTAGTTTGAAAACAACTCAAAGATTTGTTTAGAGATACTGATTTGATAGATTACACATCATGATAAGTAGCTTTTGGATTTAAACCTTTCTTGGTGAAATACTATCAGATTTACTCGGCTAAATAGTGAAGCTAAGCTTACCCTTTTATCACCCTGGAGCTAAAACTTATTTCATCATAGAAATAAGTAAGAAATAATAATTTTCTAGTGCTGCGGAGAATGTTATATGAATTAGTTTTCTATTTGAATCTAGATCTTGGGATCTCTAATCAACTAGGTAAGGTTACCATCATTATACTCTTTCATATATTAAAGGCTTTAAGATTATTCCCTTTGATGAAATTATACACAAGCTTTCTTGACAAACCTTTGATTAACGAATCTACAATATTTTCTTTTGACTTTACATAGTCAATGAAAATAATTCTATTTGAGAGTAAGTATTTAATAGTATTATATATACAATGTATATATCTAGACTTTCTATTACACATATCACTTTGTGACATTTCAATTAATGACCAACTATCGCAATGGACATAAATAACTGGTATTGGTTTAAGAAATTTTATCAAAAACAATAAACTCTGATTCCATCATAGATCTAGAAATACACATTTGTTTAAAAACAAATTCACCATTTTAGAAAAAACAAATTCACCAAATGGTGTTCGTATTTTCCACCTTTATCACTTTTTGTTACCTTTATCTTTTTGTTAAGTTGAATTTTTTATTTTATTCTTTTAATGTTTAAACATTTTAAAAGATTTATCTTTGCTCTTAAGTAAATAGGTATAACAATACCTTATGTAATCATCTATAAAAGTAATATAATAGTTTTTCCACCTCTAGTTTGTACTCATTTTAAATCACCAATATATGAGTGAGTTAACTCTAGAGATTCACTACTTCTTTCAATTGTTTGAAAATAAGGTTTTGTGAATTTTGATTCTACACAAATTTCACACTTATAATTTTTCTCAAAAATCATACTTGGTAATAATTCATGGTTTATTAACCTTTATATAAAATTATAATTCACATGACCTAACTTGTCATACCACACATCACAACACTCAAGCGAATAAGAAGAATAGACAATCTTATTATTGTTCTCATCATTGGTTACAGTGGTCATTATATTAATTTTAAAGAGGCCATCATAGAGATACTCTTTTTCTATAAGCATATCACTCTTAAAGAGTATAAATTTACCACTCTAAAAAACTATCTTAATACCATTTTTGCTCAACAATGAGCCACACACTAAGTTCTTTCTAATGTTAACAACATGCAATATATTGTTGAGGTTAGAAGCTTTCCAGAGGTCATCTTCAGTATGAACTTTTCAATGCCTAGTACCTTGGAGGCTAATGAGTTATCTAAATATAGGTTTTCTCCATACACTTCTTTATAATTGAAAAACATCATCTTCTTAGTGCATACATGTCTTTTCGCACCAATGTTAACCTACCATTATTTAGGATTGTTGATTAGGTTGTCTTAAAAAACAACACAAAACAAGTTCATTTTTAAAACTTTATTAGTAAGGTGATCAACCTCGATGACATTGGCTTGAGAAATTTTTTTTCTCAGGATTTCCTTGTTGACCTTTATTTCTATAATCTTTGGCTAGATGCCCAATCTTGTTATAGGTAAAACAATTTTCATTGAAGTTTTTGGCAATTCCTTTCCTTTCTTTTGATTTTTTGTCATGAGACTTTATCACTTATTCCATAAATTTTGCTTTTAGAGCAACAAAAGAGTTGGTTTCCCTTTGGATGACTTATTGTCATCTTTTATAATTAACCTTAAAATGAGGTATTCAATTCTCAAGCGTTGGGTGGAGTTTCAGTTACTTATAGTCTTGATGCCTCAATACAAATTATCGTTGTGTTAAGCTTAATTCCAAACATAATCTTAGCTTTCTTGGAAGAAGACGATTTGATTGTGGGTTTCTAGGTCTTTATATTTATAAGGTTTGCATCATAAAGTATAAATAGTATAAATCCAAGGCAATATAACTTGTGATCTCTAAGTTAAGCCTTTAGTTTCATCATCTTCTACATTACTCCAAATATGAGGTTAAGTTTGTGATATGCTCTCTCAACCTTCTTTTTATGTGCTAGTAAATGACTATATACCAAGTCTTATCTCATTCAAACCTTTTATCTATGCTAGCATAGATAATTCATAATCTAAGTTATTTATATCAACTTAGTAGCTCTTTGAAGTGATTATACTGTGAGTTTTATGGGCAACATAACATCATGATTATAAATTAGAGTAAATGGTGAAGTTCTTAATATAGTCTTCTATTAAGTCCTCCAAGCTTACAATACTTATGATAATGTATCATGTCAAGCCTTATGATTATATATGACTAGTTTTTGTATATTAAGAATCAAAGTTAAATGGTTAATACTACTTCCACATTTGATTAGGCATAACAAGACTATTGTATGAGTAGTGATAGTTTTTAAGAGTCCAAATATGTGAATGATTTGTTTCTTAATAAGTTTGATCATAGTTTCTGTCGCACCCGACATCGCGGCGGTCCCACACAACATTTCTTGAATATGGAAAAAGAAAAGATATCTGGCATCTTGTTCTTTTAGGGAAAAAAGGTCTTGTTTAAGGAGTCGCCACCTAGTATTATGGTCACTAGGAACCCTAACTGGTCAACAGAGATTCTATGGCTCGGGATTGGTTACGTAAAAGGGAAGATATTATCACCCCTTAAACGTTCTGCCTAAGGCAGACTACATTGTTGGTTTTGTCTTAAATTGCTAAATATTTATTAGTTTATGCTATGATGATTTATTTATAATATTCCTGACTCTGATGTTAGTGAATATTCGACTACGAATACTTCCAACTCTGGCGTTGGTAAGTATTACGTAACTCAAAACAAAAATGAATGGTGTTGCTGACTCTAGCTCTTTAAATAAACCAAATAAAAATAAATTTAAATATATGCATGCATATTTGTTTATTTTTTATATGTTTATATATTTTTTTATTTTTTATTTTTATTTTTTGGGGGCTGGGCCCAGCTCAACCCATGTGGCTGGGCTGGACCCAGCAGGCTTAGCCGGGTCACAGGCTTGACCCGGCTGGCCATTTTTTTTTACCAGCAGGCGTGCGTGAGCAGTTCACGCACGCCTGCTATAGGAGCATGTAATTAAAATGCAAGAAGGGAAAGCGCAACTTACCTGGTGTTGGAAATGGCGATCCCGATTTTTTTCAGTCTTTCTTGGTCGTCTATCTTTGCCTCAAGATCCCTGTGTTCGTTCGTTTCCCTTCTGTCGGTGTATTCCTTCTGTCAGCTGCTTGTTCCTCTCTCCTTTTTAGCTTCTTCCTTTGGTTTTGGAAGCTAGTGCTGGAGAAAAGGCAGTCGGTGGTGATGCTGGTCCTCTCTTTGTTTTTTTAAGCTTCTTCCTCTGGTTTTGTTTGCGTTTTTCTTCTCTGGTTTTTTGTTTGCTCACTGTGTTTGTGTTCTGAAGATGAAGGCGAAGCTGGGGTATGTTGGCTTTTTGTTCTCTTCCCCTGTTTCTGTCTCTGTCTCCTTCCCCTGGCTTTTCTTCGTGTATTCTCTGCTTTGGTTTTTCAGCAGTTTTTTCTCCGGTCTCTCCCTGGTTTTTTCGTGTCTGGGCTTAGCTTTCCCCCTGTCTACTGGGTTTTTTATGTCTGGGATTTTTAGCCTCTGGGTATTTCCCCCCCCTCCGTGGTTTTTCTTTTCCCTTGTTTTCTTTGCTGTTCATTCTTTATAAGCCACCCAACACCCTTACACCTCCTAGCATGTATTAATGGCACATCGTGGGCAAAAACGTTACCCACTTTCTCTGCCATTTCAGTTGAATCGGGATGGAGGAGATGAACAGTGGAGTGTTTAATGGCGATTTTCATTTTGGTCCTTAAAGTTTTGGAAGTCTTGTGATTAAACCCCTAGTTAATTTGTAATTGGACCCCTGCATCTCGGTGCCTTTTACAAGTTAGTCCTTGGACTTTAATCTATTGCAACTGTGCCCCCAATTAAACCCAAACTTTGGTATTGCTTTCAATTAAGTCCCTGATTTCATTAATTCAATTAATTCCAAACTCAATTAAGTCTAAAACTTGTCAATTCTCCAATTAAACCCTTGATTGGATTAATTAAATTAATTCCAAGCTTAATTAAGTCTCAAAACTTATCAATTCTCCAATTAAAACCTTGATTCGATTAATTAAATTAATTTCAAGCTTAATTAAACCCCAAAATTTCCAATCATGTTGCCCTTAATCCAAATTTTAATTCATTCTTCATTTATTTCATTTTACATGCTTTTCATCATTATTATTTTTTCATCATCATTTTTTTATATCATTTTTAGTAAATAAAATAATAATAAAAAATAAAAATGGTCAAAAATTGGGTTATGACAGTTTCTTTGTTGATCGAACAAAATGGAATAAATTTAACCCACTTGGTAAAGTAATGTTTTTCTACAAAAATATAGTTATGCTTCCTTAATACATGTGGGTGTATTTTGCCAATAATATCCATTGTTCATCCTTTTAAAAGCCAGTTTGACAATCGTATTAACTTTGTTTGATGGTTCTTACTAGATTAGACCAAATTGGTGACATCCTTTTGCATAATTAATACAATCCTTGGTTATACATGACCAATGAAAAATCATTGTTCATGATTAACCATATCATATTAATATCTGATTAATAGACTCTATAAAGTTCTTCATAAACCTCAATCATGCTAATAATGTTTTTTTTGTCCTAGTTATCCGAGTAAAACTATAATTTTATATCTCTTATATAATACATTTGCTAGGAGGATTAATTGGTCGTTATTGATATGAAAGATCTTAAATTTTTTTGTTAAAGGTCTTATAAAAAAAGTTTTGATTTATTCTTTCCAATCCTTTTATGAATCAAGGACACTAGTGATTTTTAAGACCATTTATCTATACTCGATAGAAAATTTTAGCAATGATTTTGTATAGTTGTCTTATATGTTTTTTGCTATGAAATTATAATTTTTTGCTCATCATTATAATCCTATTGCATATCAATAATAATTAATCACATAATAATCCTTACATTGATGATGCAATATTGATCAAGAGCCAATTTATAACTGGATCTATTTTGAGCCGAGTCATTAGCTTCTATATTGTTTCCAATGAAAAACAAAAAAATTAAATTAGAAAACCTTTCAATAAGGTTTTTAGTCACTTGATGCTATGGAGTTAATGTATGGTATTTACACTTATATTCACCAACTAACTAGTTTATTTTAAGTATAGAATCTCCTGTTACTTTGATAGATTGTGCCCTAACTCTAGGAGTATTTCCATACCTATTATTAAAAATTTATATTTAGCTTGATTATTAGTGCAATAAAAATCAAGTCAAATGATAAGATCATGTTATTATATATAAGATAAATTATTACCACCCTTACATCTGCCTTATTCTTAGTTTTCAATCCATCAAATCATAATTATCATGAAATAAGTTCGGCCATAACAATGTCAATGTTTTGTTCTAGTTCATGATCGATATCAAGGCAAGGTGATCAAAGCTTGGTTTTTAACTACTTTTTATAGCATGTAATATAAATTCAATTCAAACAATGTTAAAGTTCATATTCCAATTTGACTTCATAAGAAAAGTCTAGAAAACTTGTTAAATTTATTTTATAAATAATATACATGTCTATTGATAATATATACTGGTGAATTTTTACACAAGAAAAAACTATAAAGATGAGCAGAGCTTTTTTATTAAAGTATAATGTTCTTTAACACTTGTAAGAACATGATTAAGATAATAAACAATTTGCTCATGTCCAACTTCATTTTTTTAAGTTAACATGCTACTAATTAACTTGTATGTAGAAGAGATATACCTTAAAGACTTTCTAGATTTTTATGGGACCAGGTTTACTTAGATAAGTTTTATATCTTTAAAAACAAAACTTATTGTTTTTTAGTCTATTAGAATTCATATGTGCTAATTTCTATCAATTTAAATGGCATGATACTTTTTATACTGTTTGTATGAAATTTCTAATTTTTTTTTCCCAATAAAACACTTTAATTCCTTCTTATGTTGTTTAGTATGTACTTTTATGATGGCATTTTTCTTTTTTAATCCATCTTTATTGCTTGTTGATGCACCACAAACCTCAAGTAATTGCCTACCTACATGTCAAAGGTGTATTTTAATGGGTTCATTTTTAAATTGTGCATTCTCGTATGTTCGAAGACAACACATAACTCATAAAAAAGGTTAGCTTTGAAATTTAATTTTATCATAATATCATTAATATAAACCTATATATTATGGTTGATCATGTAATTTGAAATTAGATTCATTTCTTTTAAGTAAGTAGCATCAATGTTTTTTAAACCAATTGACACTACCACTTATTAATATATCTTTAGTGCACCATCATATCTAAAATCATTTTAAACATTTCTTCTGACACAATGCAGATCTTATTAGAGCTTGAATGATCATTTATGAAGGTAATAATTTCATCATCGGCTGTAAAATTGATCAACATATTAGCCATTATCATTAGATATTTATCTTTTAGAGTTACAAGATTAAGATTTCTAAAATCTATACATTTCCTCAACTTGCCATTCTTTTTTAGTACTCATGTTATGTTAAATATTCATTCAACATATTTTACCGATTTAATAAATACAGCTTATAAGAGTCATTTGATTTTCTCTTTTACATGATCAATCACTTCTAAATTCATTATTTATGAAGGTTGTTTGTATGTCTTAAACCCAGGCTTCATTGATATTCAACCAAACTTTTATCTAAACTAGGCATTTCATCATAATTCAAGGCAAAACAATCTTTATAAATGTGAAGTTATGATACTAGATCTTTTTTATAATCTTTTAGCAAATTTGAACTTATAAACGTTGGTCTAAATATATCTTTAGTCCCAAAGTTGATCTCAATTAAAGGATCATGAAGTTTAACTTATCTATCATTTATCTTTGGTGGTGTTGGAGGAAGACTTGTCACATCAGACATGATCAATTGATAATCTTGATCTAATTATATCAAACAATTTTTTTTCTTAAACCCAATATGTTGGAAAGATTAATCAAAAGCCTTAAAATATACCAATAATTCATAGTAACTCATTTATTTCCATGTTTCAGATCTTTGACCATTTTCATTACTAGAAAGTCACTTGACCTAGTAAATCCTGATGTTAATCACATCATTCATGCTTTTTTTCCCTAACTAGAAAGTCAAATAGGTGACCTATGTTATCTACGCCCATGAAATGGGCTAGATCTGCATCATCATTATATAGTTATGCATCTAACATCCCTAACTTGATCCATCTAGTATACAAAACATCAAAGTTTGATATAATGATAATGGTACACACATGTTAGCTTACATCCAAACTCATCCAAAAAAGAATGGTTAAGGTTAAGGTACAAATATCCACCATTACTAAGCAGACACTCAGATATGAATTAAATGTTTCACACATCTGAACCCTGACCAATAGTTATATAGGAGATAGACCACTAATTCCCTACCAAACTTAGAAGCTTGTGTGTGCTCTCAAAACAAGTGGTGCATGAAGGAATTAATTATACAATGCATGAACAATTTGTATAAAAACTAAAGCATATAAACAAAAGTTTAGAAATGGCATGTTGAAAATAAATATAGACCAAATAATTTAAAACATAACAATTAGATAAAAAAAAAAAAACAAAGCTAAGTCCATAGGCTTCTCTAGTGGAGTTATCATTATGTCGCACATGTGATGAGTTATTAAATCTAAAAATACATGTGAAGATACTAACAAAACTATTTTTCTTGAATTTTTATATTTAAAAATGTTAAATCATGCCTTGTATTTTTTTAATTATTTATAAAAATATGATTTTATTTTTATTTTTTTTTATTTTTGAGAGACTTGACTATATGCACACAAATAAAAATGTATTTTTATATTTTTAAATATGAATTTTTTTATTTTTTCTCTAAAATTTTAAACAAAAGCAGGTATATTTAATATCGGGTTAGTATTTTATAGTATAAGTCTACAATATGATATTAATCAAAATTGTTAGAAAACACGCGATGGACCCACAAATAATTTTAAAATAGTCCCTTGATTTTTTTAGAATTTTTGAAAATCATTTGGAGTTTGTTTGGCAAAATAAGAAAAACATTAATAAAAAAATTGTCAAAAATTTGTTAGGTCATGTTTACCAAACACGCCCCAAAAATATATTTTTTTTTTTTTGCATTTTTCTTTATATAAAATTCTGCACAACCAAACAATGCTTTTCGCCTCTAATGGGCTTGGCCTGTTCACGTGGACTGAGCTTTATAGTCAAACCCAAAACAAAAGCCCATCAAGTTTACAAACACAATATTCAGCCTAAAAAAAAAACATGGAATCCATATTGTTATTGCAGCCCAGCTCGTTGTCAAAATAATAGACCCAATTAAAACCAAACTATTATCCCATGCCTATAAACATTAAAAACGCAAACTATATTCATGACAAAGGATCTACACCCAAGATTTTCAACAACAACCAGAGCACCTTTGCAAAATTCAGTTAGTGTTCATGTTTAAAACCCAAGAGCGTGCACTTCTAACTAACAGGAATTATAATGCCATTGTCCATCCACAACCATATTAAGCATTATTCTCTTCATTACCTAGGCTGGAGTATTTGTTGTTGTTGTGCAGGGCTTGGAGAAGTTACCGAATTGCAAACCTCTGTTGTTGTTGTGATGGAGAGGCAATGACTAGCTGTTACTCTGCTACTGCTACTTAAAGGAAGCTGTTGTATCGTGACCAATTGATTGCTGATGAAAAAGATCGCCCACTGCTGCTCACAGTGCAGAAGAGATGGAGGCTTAGCTGTTGTTGCACGGTTTGAATCAAAGGCTGCTCACTGTTTGAAGACTCTGCTGCTATTGACATGGATCTCAGCTGAACTGGTATTGCTATGACTTGTCGTCGTAACTGCTACGGATGGAGAAGATAAATACATGGGTGCTGGTGTTGTTGTGACTCCTTAGCTGAGACTAGTATTGTCGGGTCGTCGTGGCTGCTAAGAACGGAGGAGATGAAGACATGGTTGCTACTTGGAGAAGAGGACGTGGCTACTGCTTGGTGATGTGAGGCCATCAGCGTGAGTTAATTTCTTGAAGAACCATAGAATGAGGGTGAGGAAGGTACCACATATTCCTCTTTCAAGTCAAGTCACGTTTTTTGAAGACTCTGCTGCTATTCACGGCTGATGGAGGAGAAGTTGGCGTGACTAAAGAAGACTCCTGTCCTGCTGATCACTGTGTTGAAGGCTGGCAGCCGTGAGGGATTAGCCACTACCAGCAACACAAGAACTTGGCACAACTGGTCATTGCCACCTAACCATAGCTCATAAAAAGGGTAAGCATATAGTTATGTTGGAGGCATAGTCATTCGAACGCTAGTTACTTGAATAAGTGATGATGTTAAGAAAGCTAGGAACGTGAATAATAGGATTTTGTCCAAGAGCAGTTTTCTGTTATTTCAGAGAATTAGATGATAAAACACCCCCCCCCCCCCCATGACTAATCTAATGGATGTTGTTCCACAGGAACTTGTGATGATAGAGGATTATTAGGTTCTTCATGGCCAATAGTATGAACTCTATCTATTGCCTTTTTTTTTTTTTAGTTTAACGTGGGTGTTCGGGTCAGCTTGCGTGCACTTCGACTAATCCCACGGGCCCTGAAGTTAACGACCATGTAAGCTTCCAGCGACCATCATATGAGCAACCACAGGGCTCGAACCTGAGACCATAGAGAGAGCAAACCTCTTGGTCCCAAACTTTTACCATTAGGCCACCACCTAAATGGTTATCTATTGCCTTTTCTGATTAATCATTAAGTGTTGATGCATTGATTCTACTTGCATTTATTTTTTATGGCGTGATGTACTCTAATGGAACAATATTAAGTTTCGTCACAGATGTATCAATCTGTTGATTAATCAGAAAACGTTTTAAACCAAATATTATTATATAATTCTTGTTTCTTGTAACGAGAAGAAACTATAATAAGAAATTGAATCTCAAATAAAAAAAAATATATGGTGGCTTCAAAAACATGTGGGTAGAATACAGGTGTATAATGTGTTCTAATTTCTAAAAAAGATATATTATTTTTATGTGTTTGTACAAGAAAAAAGGGTAATAAATAAATAAATAAAATAAAATATATAGGAAAGTTGTAAAAAAAAAATTAAAAAAAAAGATGAATTGTAGAAAAGCTATAAATCATATAAACAAATTGTATATATAAGACTGACTATCTTTTCTACTAATTCAAAGGTCTATTTATATTAGTAAAATATTAGAGTTTCACAAAAATATTTAAATTTAATTTTATACAAATTGTTCATATAAAATAATGTGTAAATTTAATTTTATAAAAATTCTTCATATCAAATAAGAAGATTACATGATTAACTCTAATACTCATAACTTGACATATAAATGTTTATTTCAACGAGGACTCATATTTTAAATAGAACTGAATTTCTTAGTTGATTGTACGAACTCTTATTGTCTTCGTTTGCTTCCTATCCTCCCTAATTTATCTATATTCTTTTTATAATACTTGATTTTATTGTAATTGATCAATTCTAATTTTCTTTTCAATGTCTAGTCATGAATAACACTATTGTTCTTACATAGTTGACACATAAATATTTTATTTTTTATAAACAATTAAAAATTTCAAGGTGTCCTAACACAACCAAGTAACCATCGTTGAGGTTTTATATAGAAAAACTTGGAGATCAAGCTCATATGCATTGCCTTCCATGGTCATCTTCTAGAAGCTTTAATAGTCCCACCACCTTTTTATCGCCAGGTTGTAATTCGAAAAGTTGGCCATTATTTATTTTATTTATTTAGTGTCAAAAGGGTAGGGCTGCAATAACAGCACCAATTATGTCCAATCTGAACAGAAATGAGGAATTGCTCATCTAGAAAAACAAAAGTATTACAATAACAATAAAAACAGGATGACAATTCACCATGCTGCATTGTTCACTCCCTTGCATTACACTATGGATGGTCATTATACAGTTCTTTTTTATTTTCATTTTGGTCTTCTAGATTTTTTTTTAGACCAAATATGTTATATTATGGACCTAAATGTTGAGAGAGGAGAGTAGAAGTTATTGAAAAATAAAAAGAGAGAGAAACATGTCAATTAGACACATTATGGACACCAAAAAAAATGAATCTTGATATCAATTGATTCATCTTGAAGATTCATCTTGAAGAGAGGAATTCTATAAAGATGGTTTGGATTTTCATCTAGTAAAAAAAAAAAAGTAGATTGGAGCTGGGAAATTTTTTATTCAATTTAATTTCTAGGGTTTTTTATTTGATCAAAGGGAGTTTTTACGTTAAATGCATTTAATGAGGTCCCTATCATGATTTTTATGTGTTTTCAGGTAAAACAAAAGTTGAAAATAGATTTTTTTAATCATAAAACTTAGACTCTAACTTTCTAGACATCAAAGGTGGTAAACATCTTTAACAAAAGACAATACACCATCTACCTAGTTTAACAAAACATCACCTGATCTATAAAAAAAATCTAGTGTGCACGACATGTTATTTGATCATTAAAACAAAACAAAGTCAAGATCGCGGGCTTAGCCTTCCAAGCCCATGTGCATCTAGAATTTTTTTTACTTTAGACAAGATTCAACTAGTCTTTACAAGACCAAACACGTCAAAACATGTATATTTAACCTAGTTTTGAACAAGCCTTAACCTTTTTTAATTTTAAATTATCTTTAAGTAAAATTATGAAAATGATATTTAAATAATTATTTAACTTTGCAATAATTTTCAAGAGCATTAGTGATTTTTGTGATAATATTTATAATTAATTATATATTAACCTTTTTAAGTATGCTAATTGATATTCAATAGTAAGAATAGAACACCTATTTTGTTATTTTTATTATTAATTTTTTATATATAATGTTCTCATATTCAGTATTCTTAGATTTATTCATTCAAGTGCATAGAAATGAGATTCATGATTTTTAAATTTTTTTTTTGAAACTTCCTTTCATAATTATAATATTTTTTTATTTTTTTAAAAAATAATCCTAATAAAAATATATGTTTTCTTCAAAATAAAAAAATAATGTTGGAATAAGAAAATGAAGTTTTTATTAAAGAGAAACATGTTTTCTCTTTAATTCAAGTCATTTAAAATCTTTACAAATATTTATTATTCGATAAAGCATAAAAAAATATGTTATTTTCAAAATAAAAATAAAACATTTACACTAGAAATGACAATTTTGACTAAAATATATTTTCTTTTAAAATTTTAATCAATTTTCTTATGTACATCTATTACCTTGTGACATCACATGGACACATTCAAATAGTATTTAATATTATAATAATAGTTGCTTTTCAAAATGTTTTTGGTTTAAAACATATGATTTGTTTTTATTTTTTTTAAAACGATCTAAAATTACCCTAAAAATTAATTTAAAACAAAAAAAATCTCAAAATATTAAAAAATGACGGTTTGACAGCAAGAACTACCTTATTTGATGAGACAAAAAGAGGTGAAGCTAACGTTACGAGGACTACAAATCGAAGCCATCATTATCCCTACAGTCGTGATCTTTTTCTTCTTCTTCTTTATTGACCTCCTCAAATACCATTACAATACGATAATTATTAAAGGTTTAATAAACGGTTTATATTTCATACATTAACATCACCAATTATTTGCAACAAGGAGCGCCAGCCAAGTAACTAGTAAACACCCAATCATCTTACCATTGTAAACTGCTTCGGGTACCTGACACTAGATGGACCACGCAATACTGACTGCTAGCTTCAAGTCCTAGCTTTTTATGACGATAGTTTGGGCTCCTTGTACTTTTTACCATTTTAATGGAGGGAGGACAATGATCATTTGTTCTACCGAAGGCTGTTTCTGTGGGATTCTAATTTACTTCTACAAAGGAAATATGAGTTGGCTGGAGTTAGAAAGCATACTCTATCGATGTCTTTGCCCGTCGAAACACGAGAACTACACAAACAATTGCGTGCAAGGTAGAGGAGGATGCCTCGTCTTGAACCACATGAGCAGCCTATTTGTCTTTTTCCGCCACGCTGCACTTTTCTAAAAAAAAAAAAAACTAAATTAATTTTTTTTTTATTTTAAAATCGATTTAATATATTAATATCAAAAATAAGTTTTAAAAAATAAAAAATACATATTATTTTAATATATTAACAAAAAAGAGCAATTATCAATATAATACCAAACACTTCCAAAGGATGTCACATTTGGATAATCTGATTCCCCCAGCAATAAGTGGTATTAAACAAGGCCACGTAAGTAGATGGCATTAACATATAAGCAATCCATCTGTGGGCCACCTAGACAATGCCAAATCTTGATTTGTCACCGTGACCAGTTTTGTCCACCATGGCAACAAATCAATTAAGAGGTTATTGTCTCAAGAATACTCTCCTTCAAAGAAATAAATAAAACGACCTATCCCTTGTTTTCCTCCACGTAAATAATCCATGGTCCCTGAAGAAAATGCAACCATCCCTTTAACTAGATAGTCCCTCCTTCCACCGAAAAAATTGAACACCTAAA
>Ga0325404_1003583_pt1 | contig 16530 bp, 7 predicted proteins | sample PopdelMetagenome_18_FD_205664 | JGI IMG/M metagenome (GOLD analysis project Ga0325404, IMG submission 205664) | Populus deltoides microbial communities from Bellville, Georgia, United States - Xylem-Control-R1 | ecosystem: Host-associated > Plants > Phyllosphere > Stem > Wood/Secondary xylem... | reverse complement strand
TATTTTGTTTAAAAATATATTAAAATAATATGTTTTTTTTAAATATAGTTAAATAAAATAATGCGTTTTGAGGTCAGTGCTCTCTTTCATTTTTGGTGCCGTATTTATTTAGGTGTGGTATTTATTTGGGTATTAGTAACATCCTATTTAAATATATGATTCGGTCTAAACAGTCAAAACATAAAAAATCTTGGACAACGTTCGGTCCAAATAAAGTTAATGACTTCATATTTTAAACCAAGATGTCAATACCATATAACTTACCCTTAATTTTTTATTCGAGCATACATACCCATTAATTATTTATATATATATATATATAATCTAATGAAGCGTTTCATATAATTGATTAAAAAAAAATATAAATTAACTTTGAAGAATATAGCTTAACTAGTTAGATTCTAAATTTATTTTTTGAAGGTTATTAGTTTAAGTTTTATAAACCTCAGAGCTACTAGAAACTTATATAATTATTAATTTTAAAACCTGTAGAATTAATAAAGGTACGCGCAAAGTAACTTAAATGTTTATATTAATAAAAAAAATTAAATAAAAAAAATCTAATAAAAAATTAAAAGCAAAGAAGAAGAAAAATGATCTTCATTGGGCCGGAAGTTGATTTGTGACTTGTGAGTGGGTCTTTGGAGGCTTGGGATCTTCCACCAATGAACCACAAATGTCCATCTGAAAACGCAAGCAAGAACACATTTGTGTGGAAGCAAAACAAAAGGAGGACATTTATCACTCTACTTCCCCTCCACAGACCCAAAAACTATGAATTATCCACAACCACTGCCTCCCTTCTTCGCCATTCCTCCTCCTCTCATTAGCCTAAACTTTCCCTTCAAGGAACCATGCTCATAAACTTCTCTTCCTCTCCTCTACCCCCTTCATCTTCTCTTCCAAGATTTTCCAACTCGAAGTCACCCGTTTTAGAACCATCCTCTTTGAAATCCAAAACCAACTTTCTTAAACCTCTTCCCTCTTCACCTTGCTATTCATCAAACCTTAGTTTTCACCCCAAGACTACCCTTTTCGGTAGATGCCCAAATGGGAAAAGGTTGGACTTAAGGTCATGCGCTGTTTCTGGATTTGACTTGGGGAACTTTGAGTCTGTTTTAGAGGCAGCTGGAGTGTTGACAGCCATTATTGTTGTTCATGAAAGTGGTCACTTTCTTGCTGCTTATCTACAGGGTATCCATGTAAGTAAATTTGCTGTTGGGTTTGGTCCAGTTTTAGCTAAATTTAGTGCAAAAAACGTTGAATACTCATTAAGAGCTTTTCCTCTGGGTGGGTTTGTGGGGTTTCCTGATAATGATCCAGAGAGTGATATACCTGTAGATGATGAGAATTTGCTTAAGAACAGACCGATATTGGATAGAACGATAGTGATATCAGCTGGTGTTATTGCTAATATTATCTTTGCATATGCCATAATCTTTGTTCAAGTATTATCAGTTGGTTTGCCTGTGCAAGAGGCCTTTCCTGGGGTGCTTGTTCCAGAAGTTCGAGCCTTTTCCGCTGCTTCCCGAGATGGGTTGCTTCCCGGGGATGTAATTCTTGCTGTTAATGGAACTAACTTGCCTAAAATTGGGCCAAATGCGGTTTCCGAGGTTGTTGGTGTCATCAAGAGTAGTCCTAAAAAGAATGTGTTGCTTAAGGTTGAGAGGGGAAAACAGGATTTTGAGATTGGCGTCACCCCGGATGAGAGTTTTGATGGAACAGGTAAAATTGGAGTTCAATTATCACCCAATGTAAAGATTACCAAGGTTGTAGCCAAAAACATCTTGGAGGCATTTAATTTTGCTGGAAAAGAATTTTTGGGTCTTTCATCCAATGTGGTGGATAGCTTGAAACAAACTTTTTTAAACTTCTCTCAATCAGCTAGTAAGGTTTCTGGTCCGGTTGCTATTATTGCTGTTGGTGCAGAAGTTGCAAGGTCGAATATTGATGGACTTTACCAATTTGCAGCTGTGCTCAATATTAATCTTGCAGTGATAAATCTCCTTCCATTACCTGCTTTGGATGGGGGTTCCTTGGCCTTTATTCTCATAGAAGCAGCGAGGGGTGGGAGAAAGCTCCCTTTAGAAATAGAGCAGCGGATAATGTCATCCGGGATCATGCTTGTTATTCTCCTTGGACTATTTCTCATTGTTCGGGACACCCTAAACCTTGATTTCATCAAAGATATGTTGTGATAATCTGTCAAGGCCTTCAAATAAAAAATGAGTTGGAGTGGTATGGAGCTGGTTTCTTACCTGTTTGCTTGATGATGATGTCTCAAGGGGGAGAATACTTAAGACTCTGTGTTCTTTTGTCGAAATCGGTTTTGGAAAAGGTATTCGTGACTTGTTTCCAGTTGGTAACATCTTATGTTGGATCTTTCTTGTAATTCTGTGACTCATAGTTTCTTAAATGATTATGGCAGCACTAAGAAGGGTTATACAGTTCCATACCCAAAATTCTGTTAAGATATCTAAAGAAAATACATTCTTTCAGAGTTGCTCCTTGCTAATTTAGCTCATTTAGAATGAAACGGAAACTGCCCATTGAGTAATATCTTTTGTTGGTTGTACCAGGAAGAAGTCAAATATATAGATAGAAAACTTCTTGTTGGTATAATTTGTTTTGGTTCTCCAAGGATAAACAATGCGTATTCTGAAAACTCTACCACAAAAAAACGAGTTTTGATTCGGTTCTAACATCTCTGATAGACCCATCTGGGTGTTAAGTAGGAGTGTCCACCAGTAAACATCAGCAGAATGAAGCAAGAGCATGTTGAATGAAACCTGAATCATAGTCTGTGTGTTTAGCTCATGCATCAGTGCGTGTATTCTACAAGTTGACAGATGTAAGATCTTATGCATGTTTTATTCTCGTATGTTTAATTTTAACTAGCAGGAACTTGTCAACACCTTGTTTCTTGTGCTTCAATTAAACTGCAGAAAACCATTCATCAGAGCACCTGCATCCACCACAGTTCGCAGCACCAGGGGCTGATAACAAGGGGCATGATATATCAACATGCAGATAAAGGCCCTTGATTTGAGATGTGCTAAAATGCAGATACATGCATGGGGGATCATCTTTTTTTAGAATACCTTGCTTGATGGATGATCAATTCTATTATCCATGTACTTGGTCCGTGAGGTCACTGAGCTTGTAAAGGTAGCATTTTGTTAAGAAAACTAAATCTGCATATTTCAGCTTCTGATAACCATTGCTGTTGGTGGAAGGATGGATGAAGGATTAAGATTAAGAAAAACTAAAAGGTAATGAACGGTTGCAACCGTACCTATGCACTGTCTAGCTACCGGCACCGTTTTTAGCCCTTTTTACTCAAAACGATTTTACAAATAAAAAATATTAGTGATTTTTATTGATGTAGGTCTCAGATCAGCTAGTTACTGGTTGACCTGTCAGGTTAGTCTGAATTTTATAACTAAAATTGTTATATTATTATTAATTTTAAATTTTAATATAAACTAAAATAAAAAAAATATCTAATATTATTTAAAATATATAAAGGTAAAATATATATTTTTTATTTTATTTTATTTATCATAAACCAAACATAATATATAGACAACCAGTCTATTCTGTATCATTACTAAACATGATTATATTTGTCTTCTATTTCATCCTATCTTTTTTTTTTTTTTTTAATTTCTGCCACTTATATTTGTCTTCTATTTCATCCTATCCTTTTTTTTATTATTATTATTTCTGCCACTTATATTTCCGGATAGTAAATAAATACTACTTAAATTTGTGGAGTATTTATACTATGTTGGGTTGTGAATCAAATTAATTGACTCTTATAGGTAGACCTTTTGTTCTGCTATTTGAATTAAAATAATCATAAAACACATAAATTTATCATAAGATTTTTAATTGCTAAGTTAATAAAAAAATTGACATTTATATTTAAAATGTCACATTAATTTCATATAATTTTTGTATCTATATTTATTAACTTATTTATATATTTCACATAAAAATATATGTTTGTCAATATCAGTGAAATATTGTAACAAATATCAAAATAAATATATGTGATCGAACAACTTTAGCTTAATTTTTTTTTCAAAATAAGCATCATTTTATCTTAAATTAAAAAAGTTGTCATCTCAAAAAATATCTATGTTTTTGAAGTGAGAATCTTGGCTTCTTCAAAAAAAAAAAAAAGAGAAACATTTCTTTTAATTTCCATGTCAATTCAGATGAAATCTCTTTCTAAATTATCTGGAGTAAGTTTGGCAATGTGGTTGCGAGTACTTTTCAAATAACTTTTCGTGCTAAAATGCATTCCAATGATATTTTTTTTATTTTTTAAAAATTATTTTTGATATCAGTACATTAAAACAATTTAAAACGTACAAACCATATTAAATTTTAATAAAAAATAAATTTAAATTTTTTAAAAATTCAGGTTCAAACGCGTTTTCAAATGTTACCTTGAATGATGTATTCCCTCCTTATATATTTAGAAAAAAATAATAATTTTATGGAGTATTGACTCGAGGCATGAACCGAAAAGGTTAAGAAATTGCAAACTTCCTTGACCATCAAGTCAACTTTCCTTTGCATTTATTTAAAATAATTTAATAATTTTATTGTACATTGACTTAAAATTTGACAAATTTTTTTAACCATGAAACAATTTATTAAAGATATCAATTACCATCTTGAATACAAGAGCAACAAATCCAAAAAGGGTTCCCTCGCATCTAAAGTAAGAAACTCTGAAAAACAGACCACCGCTCTACGGCGCATCGACGGGTTTCCTCCGCCTGCATCAAAGAATTGAACACTGTCCCCGCTGCTTGATGTGCTAGCTAATTCAACATTTTAAATGTATTCACGCACGCGCGAGAGTATGTTTATAATTATTTTTTATTTTAAAATATATTAAAATAATATTTTTTTAATTTTTAAAAATTATTTTTAATATCATCACATTAAAATAAAAAAACACCAAAAAATATTAATTTAAAATAAAAAAATAAAAAATTTTAAATTTCTTCAAAAATATTTTTGAAATGCAAAACAAAAGTTTTTTTACTTTTTTTTTTTATAATCAGAATTTTTTTTTCCAGTTGCATTATTTTTCCAAATTAATGATCAACTCCTTTGAAATTATTAAGCAAATTTAGAATTCAAAGAATTGAGGCCCGAAATGATAAATCAGGTGCGGAAACCGGAAAAAAAAAAAAAGAAAAACTTAATTTTACAATAATATTCTATTCTTATTTTATTTTAATTTGAACAAATTTCTATTTTTTTTGTTTTTTTAATCTTATTTAACTTGATTAAATATGTCCCACATGATATATATAAGAAAATAAAACTTCTTCATATATAACGTCATTTAACAATTATATCAATATATATTTAACGAAATCTAACAGAAACACTTGATTATATAAAATTTAAGAATTTATATGCTCAAATAAAAAGAAATTGCATACTAAATATATAATAGTATTTAGTGAATACTATGAGTTAATATTTTTTTAAAAAAATATATTTTATTATTAAAATATTTTTCACCAAACCAACACAATTTAAGAAAAGGAGAGAAAACAAACAGAGATGGGGGGGGGGGTCATAAATGACTTTTTTAAAAGAATAAAATAAAGGTATGACTTCCTAATCCTGCGGTTTGTTTTTGTGATTTAATTTTTTTTAAATATTTTTAAATTTTTTTGCTAATTAAAAAACAAAAACTATATTATTTTAATATATTTTAAAATAAAGAATACTTTAAAAAAAAATATTGCCGCATTATAAAGCAAGCTCTCGGTGCAAGACATGGAATGCGTGTAATACAGCTAAGAAGCCAACGAATAAAAACGTGCGATCGCCCAAAACATTTTCATAAACGCTCGCACTTTCTCTCAACCTTCCCAAGAACCAATTTGATATTTTTATCCAAACCCATAAAAAACCCTCGCATCACGTTCAGCTGATTTCACTCCTCACAAACTCTTTCCCCAAGGTACTCTCTCTGAGATTCTTCTGTGTGTTTCAAGGGTTAGAGTTTCATTTTATGGTTTATGCCCTTCATTTCTCAATCTTTTCTGTTCTTCATGTGATCGACGTTTCATTTTTCACATATATGTATATATATATGAACTTTGTAATCACAGAGTGTCTGTCAGTCATGCTGTTTGGATGAACTCTTGTTAATTATACAAATTGTTTAAATTACTCATTTCCTTTTTTATGCTGTCGAATTAATAGTTTGTTCGTCTAGATTCATGATGCCTATAAGATTCTTGAATATATTTGTAACTGCATCTCTCTTAAAAATTGAATTCTTATCCTTGAATTGTGATTAAAATTGTTACAAATACTTATCAATATTGTTGTTCTCTATTGACACGCACGTAATTTCATGTTTACACGATCTACGCAAAATAGAGAACTAAATCGCTGTTCTTTCTTCTTCTTCTTCTTCTTCTTTTTTTGATCATTTTGATGAATTACTGAATTCCATAGTTGGTTCAAGATTATATATTTAAGGTTTTTGGATCAGATCTGTTAATATTAAAAAAAAATAAAAATTGAGAGATGGGATATTGGTTCTGTTCGTAAAGGGAATTGGGCTTTGCCAAAACATAGATTTAGGCTGGAGATGACTTCTGTATTGACTGGTAGATTTGGAGTTTCGTTGTGTGCATAATGTTATGGGTCTGGATGCATACGATCCATGTCAATTCTAAATGAAATGATACCGAGAGCATGATGTGCAGTGTTATGCAATTTACGTTACTACAGTTCCAGTTCATTCTTTTTTTTTCTTCTTCTTGGAATTAACTCCAGTTTTTTTTTATGATACAACTGCAGAAAATACAAGCATGGGAAGCAAGGCGCCAGGCTGGGCTGATCAGTGGGGTTCAGGAAGTTTCAGCAAGGAAGACGATGAGAAATTCATGGCGAAAATAGGGCATAACAATGGTAACGCCAGCAAGAAGATGGCGGGGGTCAAGGCAGCAGCTTCAACAGGACTCGACAAGGCCAAGACAGCTGCTCAGAAGGTAAAGAGTGGAACTTCGGTGGGTATCAAATGGGTCAAGAACCAGTACCAGAAAAAGACTTCAAAATAACTTGTAGAGCTCTGAAAAATGGCATACTGGAATAGGCTGGATGGTAACGGAGGGGTTAAAAAGAGACCTAGACAGGATGATCTACAAATCCATGGAGATACATTTATTTACGATATTCCTTTCTTTTTTCTTTGTTACAATGAAATAGTTAAAAATGTTTTTTTTTTAATCATTATGCGAAAGATCCCTTTCGAACTCTTCAAAATTCAATTAAGCCGATCTCGAATTATTTCGTCAAATGCCATCCTTTTAATTTGATTTCTTGGACTAGCCAACCAAACTTCCATGTCTTGGGGCCAGTTGGTTGCAGTTTTCTGCAGAAACAGCACAAAGCAACGTCGTTTGGGTTGATTTGACAGAGTAAAAACTGTACAAGAAAATCATCTGAACCAACAATTCCCGGCCTCGTTTATTAATTTATTCGTTCTTTTTCTAAAGAGACCTTGTTCATGCATCAATGTAAAATAACCAGTCAGGCAAATAATCCAAAATCAACCAGAACACAGGGAGAACTGCAAGCCATGCACTCAGCGCAGAATTGACATAAACAGCCATGAACGCAAATTGGAGAAAAGTGATTTACTTAATATAGACAGCAAGTTATCCAAAGATAAAAGGGAAAGTCAGAGACCAGTGTTACTTGGAGACAGCAGCAAACAACCGAGGCAGTAAAGAATTTACAAGTAATCTAGATTCTTCCTTCTTTCTTTTTTTTTTTTTTGCATGGCTCGAACACACAGATGTGCCGTTGTAGCATTTCAATAGACCCCAAATGTGTTCTCACCACTGTAGCTCATGTAAAGGAACCCATCTTCATCCTTGTTTTCCTCATATATTGCTGACATCATGGCAGCTACAGCAATGCAACCAATTTTCACGTCACAAGATCCGTAACACAGGCAATGTTCATAAATTTTTGAATCAAAATACACTAAATGTTATCTCACCAGTTGGTGGTAGAATGTTCTTCACGAAGATGAAAATAGCCTTCTCTGGACTGAGCTTGATCCTTTTTCGGACCACGTACACGAATTGGCCAACAGTGAGATCAGCAGGAACCAAATATCTACTCATCCCAAAGTTACAAATTAATTTCCATTATGACAGAAAAAAAGGTTGCGAAAAAATGTGAAATATACTAGTTAGCAGACATCAATACATCTACTAAGCACCCTCCAACCATGTAGCAATACCTAGAGTGAGATTTATGTTTCTCATTACCATTCAGCTAGGATGTTAATACATGAGCACATAAGCTTTGATCTCACATAAATCACGTGCCATTTATGTAACCTAAGCATGATCTAGAACACACAGCAACAAAATAGGAGCCAAAGGATATAAAGCCCCAAATCTAACAAAGTCAATTTCAGGGTCAATAAAAGTAAGGGTGAAGGAGTAACATGTAGAAACTACACCATTCTAATCCTTCAGAACAGAAAATCAGACTCTGCATATGACTAATATACATGATATGTAAGCATACAAACACGATTACTCACTTAACAGTAAAATAGCTCTACAAAAAAAAAAAATACTAACAGCTATAATTCATGGTAATAAAAAGTTTGGAGGGCTAACTTTTTCTTGTCAATGTCAGGGACATCACTCTTCTCAGCCCTTTCCACAATCACCTACAAAAATCAATCACTTATATTAACTTCAAACTAAAGGACTTGCCGTCCGAACACACATGAACACACAATAATGGGGTTAAAAACAAACATACAGGAATTCTATCAGGATATTTTTCTCTGATGCGAGCAGCTTCTGCCTGCCTCCTTTCTGTCATCCATCCATCCAACACAACACAATCTTTAAATAATTCCACACCGAAATCAAAATCTAAACCCTAGATGAATCGACTATTCAGGATTGAAACAGATCACAACAAAAAAAACAAAAGTTAGGGTTTATCAGAGAAATATTTGAATACAAACCGAGAGGATGTTCCATCTTGAACGAGCTTTTAGCCATCGCGATGATCTGCAATTTCTTTTCTTTTGAAGATGAAAAAACTTATTCCGGTCAATTTTAAAAATAAATTGTTTAAAGAAGAAAAGCAGAGTAAGATTATAACGTAACGTACCGAGATCGAGAAGAAGAATTCAGAATTCGGATCCGAACGGAAGGAAGCAAGGGAGAGAAAAAGAAGGGGAAATAATAGTAATAATAACAGGCTGCAAGCAAGGGATACTTCTTCGCTCTTATTATTTTTGTTGTCTATTCTCTACAGTCCTTTGTGTGGACCCCACGTGAATTAAAGATAGACGGTGTCGTTTATAATTATCTATTTATTTACGGCCTGGATCTGAAATAAATTGGTAGTTGCTAGTATTTACAGTAACTTGTGGTCTATGGAAGCTGCGCTACTAAGATATTTTGAAAAGATATTTTTTTCTTCTGTGATTGTATTTAAAAGCGTGATTGCGGTGTATTTTATTTAAAAATATATAAAAAATAATTTTAAATAAAAAAAATTAAATTTTAATCCCACGAATACACCATTAACTTTTAAGAATTGTTACAAGGATTACCGTTGAATTTAAAAATAATATTTAAAAATATTATTTTTAATATATTAATATTAAAAATAATTTTATAACAATAAAAAAATATTATTTTAATTAATTTTCATATAAAAAAATATTTTAAAAAACCGCCATGAATCCCTGAAACCCTCGCCGAACACCTCCCATGTCTTCCAGTTTCATAAGCCCATCTGCTACTTTTTTTCGTTAGGAGTTGCATCAACCACAAAATGAAAGAATAGGAATCATTATTGCTGCATGGCTTAAAAGCTCCTAATCAAATCCACCAACTTTTGGCATTGCTAATCGAGACACAGCAGAGTTTCTACAATGGATTCTGGGTAACAGAGTATAGAACATTTCAAAATCGAATGAGAGCTGGAAAAGCCACTGCCAGGACTTGTGTTTATTGTTAGCTTCATTGCCCGTCGAGTTGTAAACTTGCAAATCGGCTTTCCTGTGTATCAAAGAATTGTTTAGTGGTCTTGCCTCTTCTGGCCGCTTTTGCGGTCTCTCTCCTTAGCTAAAACGGAGAAGTCCACGATGTAGGGCATCTGCTCCCTCACACACGTGTGAGCAAGGACGTGAATGTACATGCATTTTCTCTCCCTCTCTATTAGGCGTAATATGACATGGTTTCTATACTCACAAAAAAATACAGAAAAGACTCGAAACACCTGATTCTTCAGTGCATCATCTTCCTGAGGTTGGAAGAGCACTATCACCTAGAATGTTGCTCTCCACAAAGCCTTCTCACCCTCCCCACACCGCCGATGGACCTCCTTAATCCTATCAGCAGATCTGCAAATCCCACTGCAGCTCCAATCAAATGACGCAACGCAGATGTTGCCAGCCTGTGCCTTCCACTCGCAATCTGAGGAAACAAGAAGTGAAAAATAGTCAGAATTTGAAACATGCTATCTCAGTACTCGCACAATTCCATTCTGCTTTGGTCCTGGCAGAGACTAAGGTTTAGAGCACATGTGCTCGAGGATAACCCATGTGGAAATCTTATTTGTTATAAATTTGCAAATAGCAACTGACAGGAGGAAACAGAAATAAATGTGTTCGAGAATAGCCATACAAGGCTACTGCACTTTCATTTGAATAGTGATCGTGGCAGTATGATAATTGTCACTATCATATTGAGAATTCCAAATTGTAAATCAGAAGCATCAAAAGGCTGCATAGGATTTTCCATCATGAAATTATTGATTTTTCTGGGAAAATCCTATTATTTCTATATCAACTTTCAAAAACACTATGCTGTACATGATAATTTCTCCAAACTTTACAAGAAGTGGTAACAAATAATCACATCAATCCAATATTTAGTCAATTCATTCTGGTGCGTAGTGTATTCCTTCAGGGTGTAAATATTGATGTGACAGAGGCTCAACCCCCACTAATCATAACAAGGGAAAACTCAGTATCTTCAGCAAGACAGTAATTGGTGGGTTTTATAAATTGTATTAAAGTCTAATTCAGTCCAAGAAAATCTCCTCTTCTTCTTTTTTAACTAAAGTTTTCCCATATTTCAAGTAAAATATAGCTTTACCAGGTGGAGTGCCACAACATAGCCTCCGATCATCAATGTGATCCACATCCAGTCCAATAAACCATGACCCCAGCGAAACATCCTCGTTGGCAAACTTGTGCAGAACATGTCTGAGATAATTATTTGCACAAGAACCAGAACCATCATTAATGTAAGGAAACTATGGGAAAAAGCTTGAAATTTAGATCCAGGCACAATACTCCATCATCTCATGTTACAAATAAAGAGGAACTTACTGGTTTATTGATATATACGTAGCCAAATCTTTTGAAATGGCATACAGCTGCCCAGTAGCATGCCGGAAGTACTTATTCCCTGCCTCACCGAATTTCCAGTACTCGGGTTCATGGTACCTCACACCCCTGTTCAACTCAACAAAGTGACAAGTTAAGAATGTCCAAGACGATTCCTTTCCTAAAACTTCTCTGACAGAATGAATCCAGGACAATTTCACTTACTTTTGATTAAGGACAGGACCAGATTTCATGCATCCAATATATACTCGTGGTTTCTTTCGGTGTCTGACTAGAGTTTCTCCAAGTGTTGCTGCACCAAGTAGCAAGAAAATGGACTTAACACAAATTTATAAGAAAGTAGAAGCTATGAACAGCAATTTTCTCGCATGGATAAAACTGATGAGATAATTCATGTTAATTGTCGCATTGATCCTAGAGGATATGAAAGAACATAAATTCTTCAGATGGTGGAATATATAAATTTTTATACGATTATAATAATCCGAAATCTTTTCCAGTTGATTTTTTATTTGGAAAGAGGGAAAAGAATACGTCATTAAACATCTTCAGATAATTATATACCACTAAGAATGGAGTCACTGCACATTATATGTTGACCTACCTATATTTACATGGACATCATCATCAACTTTGACATAGAAATCTGCATCCCACAAAGCAACAGCAGTTGCAAAATATATCTTTGTCTTGGCTGACAATTCAAGATACCCTTCAACATGGTCCTGCTCATATTGTAGCAGAGCAAACATGTGAGTTCATAGATTTTTCTTTTCCTGAGTAGGCATGTACTTTTTCTTCAGAAGTGAGCAAGTGTTTCATTAAATAGGACAGCGCAATAGAATTGGAGACAAAAGCCTTACCAGTCTCAAGAAATCTCCATGCTTTCTGTCCTCTGCTTCAATGGCTCTGTCCAAAATGCCTCCTGATGTGGCACTAGACAATATAAAATAATTTTAAGTTAAATTAAATTCATGATCAAGCATTTTCAAAGCTATTGGCTGTCATGAATACATTCAGAGAGCACAGGTTTAATTCAGAAGTTTTGATTGTTTTCATCACCATAAATGTATATTTGAGAGCTGAAACCATATGCCCAGCCTACATAACTACCTCTGAATAATTTCATTAACTTGTGAACATTGACTCGGAGAGATTGACATAGTAGAGTGACTCCCAGAAAATAAATTATGCTATATGATACCATAGACTGAGCATTTCGACTTATGTTAAAACAATGGGAGTACAAGTTACTACTGAAATTTTATTTCTATGGGAATCCAAATGCACCCAAAACCCTTTGCAATTATTGCAATGTTGTAGCTTACTCTTCGAGATTCTTTCAGTGCCTATAGCTGACATCAGGATAATATGGATTCTCAAGAGAGATGACATTAATTTGATCACAGAAAACAAATGGAAGAGTTATGCAGCCTTAAAATATTGACAAAATTTTGAATTGGTGCATATCAAAGAATCATCACAATCTAAAAGGTTAAGCTATTAGGTGAGGTCCCAAGAATAATTTTATATTCCTCTCTAATAGGTGCATGGGTAGCCCTAATCATCGAACACATGAGGGGTGAGCAAAGATTCAAAATTAAGGCCAAAAACATACACTCAACAACTCGGACTAACATACACATACTCCATTGCAAATTACACACACCCTTATCCATATCATTAAAGAGAAAAGAAGCCTGACTCACCTATGACCAATGACAAAGCGAACAATGATACCCTTCTCGTCTTCCAGTTTCTTCCTTTTTTCACCTATTTTTCATTAAGGGGAAAAAAAAACTTAGTCAGCAATGAAATCTCACACAACAATTAAAACAGCATAAGAATAAGTATGGACACAATTCAATGAACCTTGTGGGAACCATGTAGCGCGAACTGAATCTCTTCTTTTGCGGCTGCTAAAAGCTGTATTAATTCCAACAACCATCAAATATCTTCTTTTCCCAGATGACCCAGTCCTCTTTAAGTCCTCTGACAAAGGAGAGCCACTGAGTATGGACTCCTGTGCTGCCCTTGCAGCAGCTAATTCCATCTCTAAATTTGAAATAGTTTTGTCTAATGTCCTATATTCAATTTACAATAGTAAGCTTGCTGTTCAGGATGCCTTCATAGAAATCAACTATGTAGGCAGAATGTAGAACAATTACTGGGCATAAGCTATACTTACTGAATGGCATTGTGAGTTTTATAAACTTCCCCAATAATATCCTTAGAGTCACGCTTCACTTCTTTCTGATGCAACTAAAGGGACTCGAATCAGATTTCGAACAACAATAATTCAGATGAGTAACATAAAAGAATGACGAAAACAACTTGAAATGCCTGAGTCTAGCCACCAATTAAAAACATGAAAGGACAAAGAATTTATCATGTCATAAATAAAGATACCCACAATTTCATCACCACAACCCTCTGAAACTAACTTTAGACTTTCAGCCTCCATTGTAGTTGTACGAGTGATGCCTTTAGGCTCGGGAACTGTCCACATCCTGCCACCATTTTTCCTCGTTAACATTCCATCACAGATTAAGTGCCAACAAGAAGTCACCTTGTTGAAGATTTTTGCAATTTCTTTAACCGATAAATAAAGATAATGATGCTAACAAAAATAGAATTTACTTGCAGAACCACAAATGTGCAGACAACTATCGAACATATAACAGAAACTTCGATGATTTCATTGCTATGAAATTACTTCTGGAGACATATCTAGACTGAAGAAAATAATCTATGTTTAGATTTGAAAGAGAAAGAGAATTTACAGTTAAAGAGTTTTCCTGGGAGATCATTGAAATGATCACTACAATGTCATGAAGAGTTTCTAGTCAACTATCTCCAACAAAAAAGAGCAGTCACTACTACCAGATACTAAAGAAGGATTTATGGCAATGACAGCAGATGTCGGTAGCCTTCCTTCCCCTGGTGCACAACCATGTGGGAGCAGGTTGCATAAATAAGTAGCGGTAGTTTTTAATGGTAGCACATGGATTTCCAACAAATAAACCACATTTAAAACCACGACCTTAAATAAAATCACATGAACAGTAATAACAAAGAAAAAATTAATTATTTATTGGATGATGGAGGTAATGGCAGAAGAGCATGAAAATTCTTGAAAAGGAATGAATTCACAAAGGGAACAAAAAATTCTGATAGTAATAGCATTGAAGAAAAAGAGAAAGTCAATGCATCATTAGAAAGTCAATGCATCAAAATCCTAGTTTGGATAATTAGATCTACCTCGCTTTAGCTAGAAAATAAAGCCAGAAATTGTATGGAAAATACAAACTTGAAAACTGATGAAATATTAAGATTCAGATAATTTAAAGAATAATCAACATTCTTAAAAAAAATGAAAATCAAAACATATTTTTCCATTAAACCAGCCAAAACATGCCTACGATCTATACAAAAAAAAACAATCAACAAAACAGAGATCTTAGAAAAAAAACAGCTTGTACCCATTTCATAAAAATGAGAAACTTAATCAAATAACCTCTCCAGAGATTGCCACAGTAGGCAATTCACAAGAAAAACAAGCATACCTATTGTTGAAGAACACTCCAGCACAAAAGCAAGCTAAGCAAAAGAACAGGGCCCATTTTTTTGATATAACATTTTTAGAAGACTGCTGGTCTCCTCTGCTCTTGAAAGACATTTCTTTTCCTTGTTATTTCTATCTGGGATTTCCAATTCTTCCCTTGTATTTCACAAACTGAAAGCTATCTCAACAAAAGCACACCCATATGCAAGAAAAACAGACAACAGCAACCAAATCAAAGAGACAGTTGAAACTGAAAGCTCCCTCAAGAAGTAGTTAGAATTTCTTCTAGGAGTACCAGAGCTGTGAAAGAAAGCTCTGTCCAAGATTTGAAGCAAAGAAATGTGAGAGAGAAGGAGTAGAACAAAGTGGGTGGTCTGGTTTTTTAACTTGTCCTTGTTTTTGTTCTTTACTTTATCCTCCCAGCTAAAGCTTTGCAGTTTGTTGTAGTTGTCGTTCTTTCTCTCTCTAGAAAGTATAGAAGTACTCTTCTCTGCTTTGCAGGCAATGGTAGACCTCCTAACTACCTCTCTTCTTATACCAAATTACCACACCACCATCTTCTACTCTACTGCTAGTTTTTCATTTTATTTAATCTTGTAATCCACTTTCAGTATTTATTAATTTCCCTGAAATGGGATTATAATTGTTCGGTGATGTAATAATAGTTGATCTTTAAAATATATTTATTTAAAAATATATTGAAATAATATTTTTTTAGTTTTTAAAATTTATTTTTAAATTCAATACTAAAATAAAAATAAAAATAATAATTAAATAAAATTTTCAAAAATACTTTTAAAACATAAAATTAAACAAAATCTAATAGTCTACATCAGAATCTAAAAATAGGAATTTTTTTTTCTATTAGAATAAAGTTTCTTTATTTCTTTAAAAATGTTTATGAGAATAAACTTTTGTGAAAAGGAAACTTCAACTTCTAAGCTGCCATTTATGGGTTCAGTTTTACTAAAATAAAATCTTGTTTGAAACATTGATTACCCTGTAATTTTAAAATTTTAATTTTTTTAATTAAAAATTAAAAAAATTATATATTTTGGATTCTTTTAACATGCTGATCTTAAAAATAAAAAATTATTATTTTAATTTATTTTAACATGAAAAAAACTTTAAAAAATAACCGCAACTATATTACTATATTCTTAAACAGATAAATATGAACTTGAGATTCTTCTTTTCTATTTTTTTTATTTTTTATTACTAGGAAGTATATATATTGAATATATATCATGGGATAAAAATCATGAACTTCAATTTAAAAATAAATAAATAAATATCATGAAACTACTAAAGTTTTTATCCTATAATATAAGACACCATAATGAAAGGTAAAAATTGAAATAATTTTTTTATATAATTTTAATTGTTTAACATTATTTGAGAGCTTTGAAGAGGTTGGCCATTTGAATATTTATTTTTACCACATAATGTCGGTAAGAGGCCTCAGTCATGTTCTTTTCTTGCCCTGGTTTTGTTAAAATATTGGAGAGAT
>Ga0325404_1003582_pt1 | contig 16532 bp, 16 predicted proteins | sample PopdelMetagenome_18_FD_205664 | JGI IMG/M metagenome (GOLD analysis project Ga0325404, IMG submission 205664) | Populus deltoides microbial communities from Bellville, Georgia, United States - Xylem-Control-R1 | ecosystem: Host-associated > Plants > Phyllosphere > Stem > Wood/Secondary xylem... | reverse complement strand
TCCTCTAACTTTTAATTCAACCCTTTCCAAAAACAAATACAATTAGATGTAAATTTAGACTGAAAAAAACTCATTTGTGCCAAGAAAAAGTTAAGAGAAACAAATTAATTTTTTTGTAAAAATCAACCATTTCAATTCATAATAATTTGTGAGAGAATATACATTGAAAATAGCTACAGGGAAAGCCCCCACATATTTTAGCTTTATACTTGATTGAATGTTTAATGAAATAGCCCTAGTGTCCCTAATGAAAAGAAACATAAACATGATTAATAAAAGTTCCTTCTTTTTTTCTCAAGCAAAGATTAGCGAGGCAAAAAGGGTCAAGCCTCCATTTCAAAGATTTAATCCAGAATCTATAAACCATATCACTTACCAAGTACAACTACTTGTGCCCCCCATCAATGGCTTCAAATGGGAAAAGACAACATTTTCATTCATTTTTGACCCTCAACGTTGGGCTAATTTTAAAGACGAGGGAAGAACTAATTTGACACCCTATACATTAAAAAAAACCATTACAGTTTTTCTTCTTTTTTGTATGCTGGGGTCTCGAAAATGTGACTCGACCAATATTCTACAAAACCTCGGATTTGTAACCTCCATTATACATCCAACTCACCTATAACTTCGTCATTTTCATTTAACCCCAGAAGAGCTTGGACAGCAGGCATCAAACATTTTCTCATCCCCCAGCGTGAGCTTCAATACAAACCACTGGATAGCAAGGAATCAACATGTTCACTCATTTCGGATGGAATAATACTTGTCCCAAAGGGTTGGAGATTTTGAAATTTCACTCATAAGGTTTTTGAATTTAAGGCTGCAATCTCCTCCGCTGAAAAGTAAAAAAACAGTGATCATGCACCAACAAAAGACAGTATGTCATTCAGCTCATTTTGTGTTTCCATTATTATGCCAGAAAAAAAAACCTGAAATTTATACAGTATAAAATTTATAAACCTTGTTCGATTCAAGGATGCGATTGCTCGAAGAGCACTGCGAATCATGTCTTCATTACGATCCACTTCTTGCTTTACAGCATCTAGCTTAGGCTTAAAATTGACAGTTTTTTGGAGGGGCTCCACCAATGAGTCCAACACTGAAGTGCGGAATAAAGAGATCAGAAAATCTGTAGCACAAAGAAACCCAGCAGACTAAAGTTGGATGATAACTCACTGACCTGCCAATACAGCAGATGGACACTTATCGGCCAATTTTGAGAGGATAAGATGACAAGGCATTTTAACATCGTAATGATCTGGAACATCCAAAATAGACAAGTCAGCCAACAGTTGATAACATCAACAATAACAATCATTTTATACTCCAATCTTCATAGATGTCATTAGCTAACTAGATCTAGCTATTGATTATTGAATAATGATTTGAAATTAATGTAGCCATCATAATGAAGAACAACCAAAGAAACAATCCTATTGCAGGATAGTTAGAAAAATAAAGAAATGAAGGTGCAGTATTCTTCTCAAAAGTAGTATTTTGGAAAAAGAAATTTCATATATGGATTTTATCCTTAGTTATGATGCAAATGGATGTTGCAATGTTGTCATCCAATGATGCAGCTAAAGAGAGAGATTTAGTAATTAATTCATTTGTCTCTTAATTCTGAAAAAGATTAGTTTTTCTAAAAAAACAAATGAATATAGGAAAAAGAAATCATAAAAATTGAAAACTCCTGATTAATATTATTAGTTATAGACGAATTATAATCCAGAAAAGAATTAAGATGGCTAAGATAGATAGAATCCTATAAAAATAGACTTTATGGAGAAAAAAAGGTAAAAAGATATTAGAATTTAAGAAATAAATTAATATAATTCCTAGATTTCTTTTTGCTAGGTTGCACCCCTCGACATCACTTTCATGCATAAAACCAAACTGAATGAGTCACAAAACTAAATAACTAAACAATAATTGCGCTTGGTGAGAAGGATATTGAATACGACCATCCAGGCCTGATTTGAGGTAAGGAACAATGAAAGATGAAGGGTTCACTTGATCAAGACAACCATCCAGCAATGTGTCTACACATTCAAAAGCTGCTTTCCTCAACTCAAGGCCATCATCCACAATATGCTTGAAAGGTCCAAGATCTACAGTTCGTATCAATTCTTGCTGCAGTAAGCAAGATTTAAAATCAGAAAATCCTGCAAGGATATAATATGGGTGATACTGAACAAAAATGCAAGCGAGACCAACAGGAAGACAAAATAACATAAACATTGGAGAATATAACTTCAACATCTACTAGAGAAACCCAAATAACAGAAACATTATGTTTTTTAAATAGCATTTACAATCATATGCAAATTGTTAGAACCCTAAATAATTTTACATATTGAAAAATCTAATAATGTAAGACTATAAAATTGCAATACTATAGTCTTCAATGTACACAGCACAAATCTATGAGATTTCAACGTGTTGCAAAAACATATGAGCTAATGACATTTTTAAGTCTAACAGCTACATTGTTATGCGATGCAACAGCCACATCATAGCATGTGATATAACAGCTGTTACAGCAGCAACACGTCCAAAATGCTACACCTCACAAGAAAAGTAGGATGCAATATAATGGGCCCTTGAAAGTCTCACATAGCCGCCATTATTTTAAAACTCGGTTGCATAACTCACAAAAAACTCAATTGTTGAAGCTGGGGGGTTACAGCGCGGCTCAATTGTTGTTACTAAAGTAAAGAAAACAGACAGGCGTCCACAAAACAAAGTATAAAAGGCAAGAAACAGGGAACACAAAGGATAACGATGGAAATGCATTAACAATTTTTTGATACAATCCATTTAATTATAAAGCCCAGTTGTCAATCATTCTGCACAAAAGCACAAAAAATGACTTCCAGGACAATTCCATCAGTTCAGGCCTTCTATAATTGGAGAAATGGATAGAACAGCATAACCTGCCCTAGCAACAGAGAATCCTTTCATCCTGAAAGGTCAATTGACTTTTGCATCCCCCTATTCGTTGTTTCTCATTGATAGCAACATATATATTGCCTCAAGCTTTTATTCACTTATGCTTTTTTATTGTTTTTGGTTATCTTTCATTCATCATTAATATAATCATCATATTATTATAATAGCTTAAGCTGTTAGGAATCAAACAACCAAATCTTTTTTTTTTAACAAGCATTATCTTGCAGTTATGATGCAGTATGTTTAAGCTCCTTAAAATATATTTATAGTTACTTGAATAACTAAGCACACCTAAAATCAATATTTCTAGGACTCGAGAATATATGCCATTTAGCTGATCAAGGTTCATTTCAATCAATCATCCTATGGAAGTACAGTGGAGTTACAAGAGAATATATGTCCTTGTTACCAGTTCATCTCAATCTACTATTATATGAAAGTACAATGGAGTCAATATTTATCACGCAACCTAGTATGTATAATCCTAGGCTGAATGCAAAATGCCTTTCTTTCAAGTAAAACAATGATTCGGCTCACACATATGCTGCCAGCATGGACATTAAAGAGATGGATTCAAATAACTATTTCAAATGTTCAATACAAAGACTAACTGATACAAACCCTCAGCAGTGCATTATATAAATTAGAAGCAAAAGATTAAAAACAAATGAGAATTATAAGATTACCAGAGCACTGAAATCATAAGCAGTGCATGAGTTCTCAGCACTATGCTAAAGCATATATAAATCAATGGGATAAATAGCTAACAGTGTAAAAGACAGGACAGGTTAAAAAGTTCAAGCAATAATCCCCTACTTACACTGTATTTAGATAAGCAGCATATGGAAGTTGCATCATTAGCTCAGAAAAGGCCAACTTTTCAATTACCTTAACAATTGTTTGATCATAGAGAAGTGGCAATAATTCAGGAAGGAGTCCCTTGATAAGGTTAGGCTTATTGTGAGCGAATGTGCTTAAGGCCAAGACAGCTGCACGCCTAACATGCTGCATGTCATATTTAAGAATAACCATCAGGTTCAAAAACCAAGCAGGCCACCACAAGCAAACACTATGTTTATTCATTAGAGCAAATATATATCTGCAACTTACCCGGTCATGATCTTTGATAAGCATAAGAAACGATGAGATTTCCGGGTATATAATCTCATCAATCTTCTCTGGCCGCTCAACTATTGAGTATTTTACAGCAATTACCACTGTTGCTCTGGTGAAGGCAGCTGGGCTCGTTGTTCTCACCTATAAGGAATTTAGAATTTAAAGTAAAACACAAGACTTTGGAGCCAAAAAACTAAGAACAAACTTAAATGAAACTCTGAATGCCATTTGATTTGATGATTAGAAACCTTAAGCGCAGGAATGAGCTTTGCAGGTTCAATAAGTGCAATTTTACCAAGGCACTCAGCTACAACATTCCGAACACCCTCTTCATCACTTTCACAGTGATTAAATAGTAATTTAAGTATCTTCTCAACACTGGAATCCTGGAACTCTGCTTTATCTACTGATTGTCTTACTATAACCTGCATACTCAGGAGGTTAGAGGAGACGGATATATTTTTAAAATAACCTTCAGTTTGAAGTAGATTTAAGAATAAAAAACAAACCTCCTTCAACGAATGAAGCAGGAGATATTGTTTCTTCTGTTGATTATCAATCTGGTCCAAGATAAAGGGTAGGTACTTGGAAAGATTACCAACAGCAATATTACCAAGAGCATAAGAAGCAGCAGACTTTATTTCTTCAAAAGGGGATTGGAAGGACTCAATAATAATGGTTTCTATATTTGCATGCATGCTTAGATCTTTCCTTCTCCCAATTTCTCCCAGGCATAATAGTGCAAGGTGCTGCTTCGCCTAAAAAAGAAAATAACAGTTGTGAAATGCACAATTCAACTATTGCCATGGAAAAAGGTATCATCAATGCAAAGAGCATTCTCGTTACAAAATTTTACTTGTATGGCAAACTTACTGAATTGGTACTACTGTCATCTTTGAGAATATCAGTAAGCATGTCCACAGTAGATGAACATTTTTTGTCACCTGCGGCAAGGCAGAGAACAGCCACGCATTGGGCTATTGAATGCAAAGCCTGTTTTGCAACACCTCCTGACTGTGGAGATGGCTTAGCACGTGAAAGAAGCGAGTCCAGTAAAGTGTCAAAACTTGTATTTGCAGAGTAGACTAAAGCAGCAAAAAAGTTCCGTAAGGCCTGCAATATCAAGCAGGAAAAATTTTAAACCAAGCATTGATCTGGACCACAAGTAATGCTTGGTATTGGAAGAGAGTGTTACCAAAAGGGCTTGACCCTGTAGCAATGGGCTGTTAATTAATGTTAGTGCCTGAGGAAGAACTTTATTTCTAACAGCCAAACCAACATTTGGGCTCGATTTCCTGTCAGCCATCAAGGTGCAGCAAAGTTCCAGGGCAAGAGCTGCCATGTGCAAATCTGAATCACTGAGACAATGGAAAAACAAGAGAATTAGCATTTTCAGATGTAATCACAGCCAACAACCATTCCTCACTCAAAAGCATAACATCAAAAGGCGTGGAAAACCTAATCAGAGTTGAAAGTTCCACGATAATAACTTCATAAGCAGATGAACCAATTTGATCACCATAAGCTACAATTAGAGAATTCAGTGTCCCCAAAGTTGCCTGCCTTAAAGCCCGATTAGCCTATGTTCCCAAACAACAAAGCAGAATTCAGAATTTATACACAACACTCAAATGCACATTAGCCTATCTACAAATCATAATCCAACAAATTAGTACGCATATTCTGAAGTAAACCAACTTTCATACCTTGCGTAGGAATGCAGTAAGCTCTGCAATTACATTCTCCAGGACACATGACAGATCAATCAGAAGAGGAGAAGCAGCAATTACAGCAAAAGCCTGGATTCAGAAATTCAAAATGGTTTGCATACTCATGCATCATAGTGATCAAGGAAATACATTATAACTTCAGATGAGAAAGCCTAACTAAATTGTTACCACAACACATAATTGGTGCAAAAACAACCCAAGGAATATTAACATCCATATAGCAATTTACATAACACTGACCTTCACAGCAGTAAGTCGTGTTATCTCATTCCCCATACGATCAACAAGTACAGGGAGACACACAGGTAATTCTGCTTTGAGGTTATCGCCAAATGTTGAAATGACAAGCCCCATGCAAGAAATGGCACACTCCTTGACCTCCTGGATAGAAGAAATATGCCACATTAGAAAAAAATTTCAGAAAAGATAAAATGATTTTCAGCATGAGAAAAACTATAGAATCAACTCTAGTTACTCTACAGACCTGGTCTTGATCTTGGTTGGTCAAACGTGACATTATGGCATTATATATTGGATGGACATAAGGTCTGAAGTCAAAACCAAAGCCCTACATCAGAACACCAATTAAATTATCAGAAATGGTCCAACAAAATCTTGAAAGATAACAGAGTATATAAACAATCTAACCTGGATATTGGGACGGACAACGCGAACAAGTTCCCCACAGACTCTTAATGCCTCTGCTGTGACCTTGTAGTATCTCTCACCAACAGCAGACAAAACAGGACTAGAAAGGGCCTGCAATAACAAGCAGTGTAAATCCCAGTATATGTATTACCGCTCAGGAGTCATGACTGCTGTTCTATTCATAATTGAAAATAATCATGACACAGGAAAGAAGTTACCAGTTCAAAGGAGTAAAAACAGTAATGTATAAAAAAATTGTACATGCATTCACAACGCAGACCAAGGGGCAGTAAAAAATAAGGGATCAAGGAAATTGCATGACAATACATTTTTTTTTTTGAATAAAAAAAGGGAAAAAAATGAAAAACCTCAATTTCCTCAATAATTAAAACCCATCTTGAAGATGATGAATTATTACATCAATCCTAATCATGTTGTCATTTTCAGGGGGACCAACCATTACACAATGAATCCTATTAAAAGAAGAAAGAAAAGATCTTCACAACGTAGCATTGCCAACAAAGGTTTTCCAGAGCTTAACCACTTAACAAAAAATCATATATCCTCAAGCAATGAAGCATAATTCAAAAGACAAAAAAGAATGGCTGAACATATTTTCTTTCGACATTTTAAATTTATGGCCAATAGAGCATTGCATGAGAGAAAATGCAAGAAAAAAAATTAAATATGAACTAAAGAATACTTCACTATTAAGAACAGTACAACAAGAGGTATCGATTCCAGAATAAAACCACTGATTACCTTGATATAAAGGTGGAAAACAGAGGGTGAATGTGAAGCCAATACCAATCTTGTAAATATAAGAGCCTCAATCTTCAAATTTGAGGTCGAAGATTTGTCCTGAGAAATATTGCACAGGAAAATTTGCATCAATTAAGGATGAACAGTGTAATGCAGAAAATTAAGCACCAATGACACATCTGACTTGAGGCAAAATTCACATACATTTAATGCCTTCTCAATTCCTGGAATTAGTGACCCAATGTGTTCTGCAAGGCAGTCTGGCAAGACAACCACAAGTTCTTTCAGAACTGAAAATGCACCAACCTGTAGGCAGACAAAGGTAATGCATTTCATTTGTATTTTGTAAGGTGTGGCATGATTTATCTATGAGATTGCATGCAGTTTTTTGAGCATGCAACTCTTAATCCTCGACACATATCGGCGGTTACCTTGGTCTTGATAGATTTCTCACGCAATTGCCTGTTTATAGATTTGACAATCTTTGGCACTTCTTGCTTCAGTAACCATCTTGGGCTGCATAACAGTTAAACTTGCAAAATCAATTCACTGGGAGACCACACTCCTGAAGCAATAAACCAATTGCAGACACAGCAATTTTGTGAACCCTATTTTATCATCGAAATCCAAAGCATGCCCATCATGCAGGCCAAAGAAATCATGTTAACACTTTGACAACTTGTTTTGCACAGTGATTTACCATTTTCAGGAACTGTGATTTTGTCCCTTTTGGATGATGCAGGGTAACACCATTTATTAGGCTTAAGAAAAAGAAAGCTAGATAAAGAATCTCAGCATCAAAGGAACTAGCTTTGACAAACCAGTCTCAAGTAATAGTGACAGAGTAGGGCTCTGGTTATCAGTATACCCATTAATGTCAATGACACTCTTAAAGTTGATTTAAAAGCAATGTCTCTGTTCTAAAAATGTTTCAAAACCAAGACGTTACTCAAATAAGAGAAAAGAAACACAAGGTAGACAAAAAGAAAATATACAATGAAAGAAAATAAAACATTTAGCAGGTGAAATTCAAATGGATAATGTTAACACAAGTTAATTTTTTCACAGATACAGAAACTTGCCTTGATTCATCCATGTCAATCTGCCCTTTTGTAACATTTCCAGTTTGACGTAGTAGCTCAATGAATGTATTGAACACATCCATCTGCATCACAACAAAATCAGATGAGCACTCAAATGCAGTACCTAAATTTCTGCAATTGAAAGATCAAGGCTTACCTTGACATTTTCTTCCCTTTCTTTAAATCTATCAATCAACTTAGGACAGGCCTGCACAAAAGAAAAATGGATGTTTAATACGATGATGTTTAGAAAGGCAAGATTGAATGAAGAAGTTATAAACCATTTTCTTGAACAAACAAAAGCAGAGTATATCACATGTCAAAAATTGAAAAAAACATCATTCATGTCACCCACGTAAAAGCTTGAATCCAAATTCAAACATAAACCAGCCAACCATAACTTCAAGCAGGCTCAAACTGGACCATGTTAAGAAATCACTTTACATGTGCCCAAATTATTGCAGCATACCTCCTCATATAGATTTGCAAGCACCTCAGGACGAGAAACAATCAATGCCGCTAAGCATTTAGCAGCTGCCCTTCGAACTTTCCAGCTGGCATCTTCATCATCGGTATATTCATTTGCACTCTCACTACAGAACAGCAAAGGGATTGACAAGATAAATAACAAGTTCAAGAAGTATATTGATATGAGCTACAGATATGCATTTTTTAAAACATACTCCTCCTCCTCCTCCTCAAGACTCTCATCATCAGTATCTTCTTCCATGTTATCAGTGAAGTTTGGATCATAACTTAGGTACTCCAGAGTAAGATGAAGAATTTCATGACAGTAAGAATAAATGTCTCTGGGGCATCTAAGGAGAAAACTTTCTAAAGCCTGCAGCCAAAATTTAGAGGATACAACCAGAATTCATGATCAAAAGACAAGCACATGATTAGAACCACAAAAGTAACAGAAAGGATGGGGATATATACAACACCTGCAAGCTATATTCACGAAGCTCCTCATCATTCTCTGATGCACTTGTGCAGTAATTAATTAGCACTGGCACAGTGTCTCCAAGATGGGGTCCAAATCGATATCCCACAGCACGGCTTAAACACCAAAACATCACACAATTTGTAAGGATAGAAAAGTTTTAGCTTGTTAGGATGAGTAATAGTGGATCAGGTGTAATCTAAGCTGACCAAGAAACCTTTGCTACATCCAAAGATCCAATTCTACACATGGATATAAGCATGCCAGAATCCACACATTCAGAGTACAAATCTCGTTATTAGACTGGCTCACACATTGTAGTGCCAATTGTTTACCGTCATCAGTACAAAGTTTAACTTTTTCTCCTTATTTATCACAATCTTCTTTAAAAGTGAAAGCACTATATGATAAACACATACAGTATAGCTTTACCTTAAAGAACCAATCATTTGAATGTTTGTTCGGATCATCTCAGGTTTTGCACCCTTACTTCTCAATTTCCGAACTACCTCAACTGTTGCCTTCCCCAATAAATCATCCGACAAGCTTGAAGCAAGAGATGCTGAAGACCAAAGGATAATTTTAAGCCAGATCAACAATCTATTGGGTGGATAGTTATGAAATTAAATTTATCAAAGTTGTGAATTAGCAAAAAATAAGGAAAAATCATAAAGACAGCAGGTTTGAAGGAATCTATCACCTTAATTTCAAGTAAAACAACTTATCAAAATGAAGATTAGCATTGGAAAAGAAAAACCCTTCTCAAGTACATTTAAGTGTGGCCATGCATAATAGTTGGGAACTAGCCAAATTTCCAACTGTTCTGATATTTTGGTTCAAAATCCAGAGCATAAACCTTTTTGTTTCGCCCAAGAGTGAATCAAGTGTATCTACAATTAAATCAAAACAATGGTATCACAAGGGAGATCATAAAAAATATCTACTCAGTCTTACCAATGCATGAAACAGTCTTCTTTCTAATGGTGGCTTGATTGGAATTCAGTTGGGACAAAAGCGCATTTAAAAGCACCTCATGATCATCTGCCATCAAATTTCCAAATTTATGAAGAACATCACACAAAATATCAAGACATTCACATTTTATCTCCGTGTTCAATCCCTGTGACAGAAAAGAATGTAAAAATAAGTTATTGAGAAGAGGAGATGAAACTTCCAAATGTCGAGACCTTGACACATGGTACTTAGAACTCACAGGACTTGTTATTCCTTTTATCAACTGTGGAGATAGAGTGACAAGAATAGATTGAGCCAGAGATATTGCTGTGACTTCAGATACAATAGTCTTCAAAGCAATGCTTGCAATGTCACGATGCTGATCTTTACCATGTAGCAATTTTTCACATAGTTTATTAGTCATCTCCACAACTCGAGCCTCGCTGACCTTCTTCACCAATGGAGCAAGACTGCAACAGCACATTAATGAAAAACATAAAAATCAAGCTTGCAGCAACACTTTTACTTGGCATCTCTTTCATCTTCTTTTCCCTCTTGCTGTTCATACTTAAATAAACATCGCATATCGGGCATCCACATGACAACAACCATGACAAGTTGAGTTACTCAGAAGTTACAGTGTCTATGTTGCATAAATGAAGAGAAAGCAAGACTCCAATCAAAACACAGAAACAGGAAAAGAGGTTCCCAAGGTGACTTTCCAACACTATTGACACAAGACCCCACAATTTTGTCAAAGTTGGAAATTTTAAATAGCAACTCTTAAATGCTAAATCAATATTGTCACACATCTCAAATGCTAAAGTACACATATAAATTAATTAGCAAAGAGTATGCACTATCATGTCTAGTCTAAACACTAGAGATTATACAATACACAAGGACCAAAGTCTTAACATGTGGAAATATAATGATAGGAGTGAAATATATCTATCTAAATATTTTTTGATGAATTCAGCCAACACAAAATACACAAATGTCATGATGTTTATAGCAATTGCAGAGAGAGCTATACCACTTCACAGCCAATCCAGAAACATCACCAGCTACATCATCAAGTTGCTGTAGAACAATATTTGATAACTTTATCTCCAAATCAGCATCGGCTTTAAAACCCTCCTTGTTTAACTCATTCAACAAATCAGACGTTGCCATGTATCTGTAATCTTTATCCTTACCCGTCATCTGCAAGAAAAGCCAAACAAATCAAAATATAACTGCTAGAACACCCAAAATAAATTCAATTAACTTTCACCAACTGAAAGATCCAAATGAACCATCACACAGAATTTGCAAAACCAGCCCTTCAACCACACAGTTGATCAACTCAAATGCCGAATAAAATAAAAACAATACCTTCTCCAGAATACCCGTCATTTGTAAATTCGCCATCTTCGTGAAACTATATGACCAACACTCTGCTAATTAGGATCCCACTTAATGCCAATATTCTGCAATATCACAACCTAAGCACAACAACGAAACAAAAAAAGCAAAAGATAAAGCAATGGCATAAGCACCCTGCAGTAAATTTGATGTCAAAGAATACAAGAAAAGGAGCTAATAATTAAGTCACAATAAGCACTTATTTTCTTAAAAAAAATGAAACCCATTAATCATGCAATGTCTTTATTCCATTATCCAACATAATTTAACTAACAAACAAACAAACAAACAAACAAAAATCAAATTTACAATATTAAAAGAGCAAAAAGGGCAAGTATCTAAAAAAACCCAGGAGAAAAGAAACAATGTGGTACACTGGTAAGCAAAACCCTAACCTAAGCAGATAAAAACCAATATTTTGTATTACTTCATTGCATTAACAGCAGAAACCCTAATCAGTTAAGTGTGATAGAATAAAAAAACCCTAGAAACTGAGACTGACCCCAACCTGCACTGAAATCAAATGCAAATTGTAGAGCAGAAAATAAAATATACCCAAGTTAAGAAAAACACGAAGCTTATAGTGACCGAGAAGATAAGTTTCCGGAAGAGGGAGGGAGAGAGATTAGCAAAGAAAGTTTTGATTTTGAAATTGATCTGTTTGTTTTTTTGTTTTATGATGATGATGCTCTTGTTTCTTCAGTGAAGGAGTAACCGTGGGAGTGAGTGCCTCTTCATCGCCTCCAATCGTGGGCTAAAAACCTCTCTGTGGACTGCAGAGTCCACGGCCCAGAGGGAATTTGGGACTGTGTTAGAGTGAAGGCAGGTTCACTTCTCCTTCCTATGGTCACTCACTCATGATTGCATTGAGGTTGAGGGTGGACGATGATTAGGGATTAAGCACGCTTGAGTGCGTGATAAAAATTAATTACACTTAATTACAGAGAAAAATCATTTTATTAGCTAAATAATTTTTATTTATTTTATATAATCTTATTTTTGTAGTAGCTAAAATAATTTTTATCTATTTATTTATTTTACTTATAAAAATATATTTTATAACAACTTTAACCAAACACATTAAAATTAAAATCTAATTATTATTGTGATAGATGAAATGTAAGTTGTGCAGTGGTGGACTTTATTAATATTCTTACATCTACCAAAATTATTAAAAAGAAAGAAATTATGGATGTAAATTATAAATTATTTTATTATTTAATTACAAAACTAAAATATATCACTTAATGTACCAATCAGAAAATGTTTTTTTTTAAGGAAAGTTCTCTTTGAAAAGTTGGGTTTTTTTATGTTTTTGTTGTAGAAACGTTGGCTTAGCCACAAGCACTAAAAAGACTTTGTAATTTGATGCAAAAACGTTATGTCATAAACAAATAACTAAAGTTTTTATTGCAAAAACATTTTTATCCTCCTTCTCTAGAGGACTAAAACCCATCAATTTAAATGAGTTTATTTTTAATTAAAAAGAACTTTTCAAAGCACAGTTTTGTGACTTTCAAGAAAGAGGATATGAAGGCTTATAACATTTTGCCTCAAGTTTCTCATTATTTATGGGGTATTTTAGAGTATAATAGCAGTTGTTTTTTAAAATATATTTTGTTCGGAAATGCATTAAGATAATATTTTTTATTTTTTAAATATTATTTTTGATATCAGCACATCAAAACGATCTGAAAATATAAAAAAATTAATTTGAAGCAAAGAAAAAAATAAAATAAAAATTCAATTTTTTTTCAAAAATATTTTTAAAACACAAAAATAAACGGTCTATGGATGCCACTTTCAACCATCCAATTTTGTTCCCTTGTACTCATTGTTAACCTTTAAATCTTTTATTTGATAGATGATTTTTATTTAATCTTTATTTTATTTTATTAGTTATAAGTAATTAGAGTCAAATATTGTTGGGACCTTGGATGTGATGTGATTGACACATTTAACTAGGATTTAAGAAATAGGATGCTAAAAAGAAATAATGACTCGACCTCATCCTATTCCTAATCTCTCTGATCCTAAATCACTCTCGACGTCTCGTTTCAGAAGTTGAAATTCACCATTATTTTGTCTTGTCCCTAACTTTTAAATGAGCCATTTAAAGTCAGTGGTGTCGATTTTTGCGAGGTTTATATAGCCTATCTGCAAAGTTGCATTGCACTTGGGTTTAGTTTTCCACATGGGCATTCTTTTTTACCCAAGAATTTTTGCCTTGGTAGTTCTTAGCTGGGGCTTTGAGTTGTATATTCAAGTCATTGTATTTTGTGTTGTTAGTTGGCTTTTGGGTTCTTTTCATTTCTTTGGGCTTATTTTGGATTGTGGTAGTGGTGGCGGTTCAAAATGCTTTTCGCTTAGAAATGCATCAAAATGAATTTTTTTTATTTTTTAAAATCATTTTTAACAATAACACATCAAAACAATATGAAAACTTAAAAAAAAATCATTTTAAGCCCTACATAAAAAAAATGATATGAAGTTTGGTCATTTGATGTGTTAACTTCACCATTTGGATTTTATTAGTTCTGATTGAGTTAGAGCTCATCCATATGACCAACATATCTCAAATATATCATGATCCAACAGTGGACGAAGGAGGAAACTGCCAGCGACCATGACTGACCTGCAAATAGGTTTTTTCTTGAAATGTTGCGAAGACTATATCGCTCACACAAAACCATATCCTCTGATCCCAACGATTTGATGTTAAAGGGTGGTGAGGTGCATAATATATCCAAAACCCAGCCAATCCAATGGTGAAATACGGAGATATGATCGGTTGAGTTTCTGCTCTCAAGGTACTCTCTCTCTCTCTCTCTCTCATTCAACCATTATAGGTATTTTCTGTATAATTGATGCAACCATATTATTCGATAGTTTTACCCATATTTATCTAGTGTTTTGCCTATGTTTTATATATAAAATGCCTTGATATTCTTTGTTTTATGTTTTAAAGGCACTTTTGGATGAAAGATTCAAAAAGAAGTAAATTGGAGATAATTGACAGATTTGACCTTCAGTCAATGTTTTGTGTAGAGCTTGAGCTCTAGAGGTCAAAACGAAGTGATTCTACTGGAATTAGAAAGTTAACATCCATACCTTTCTATACATATATAGCAAGAAAAAAAGAGAGCATGGAAATCGCAACCTTCAAAGACAAATCTCGCATTCTGCCAATGTTGATCTTCGGTCATTCCAACTTGAATATCTTGAGCTACATAAGTCTATTTGATGCAAACTTAATTTTTTTAGATTCCAGACTCATATGAGAGAGATACAATTTTTCTAAGATGACACATGAATTCTGCTAGTAGACAGGTTTTGTGAGGAAACAAGTTCAAATTACGTCCCAAAGCATCCAAACCGACATTCATGTCTTTATTTCGGCAATTTAGCTCCTCTAAGTCAAAATTCAAGGCTTGAAGATTTTATGCAAGGCTATTTCTCCTATTTTAGAAAAAAAATACTTATTTAAATGTAAATTGTCTACTTAGGAAATAACAATTTTACAGAAAAAAGGATCAGGGTTTCCTAGGATATAAAAAGAAAGAGAGAAAGAAAGAGGAGACAGCTAGCCAAGATAGAAAAAACACCCCTTTCCTCCACAAACCTGAAATCATGCATTCTTCTTTCTTTTTGATTAGTTGTTCAATAGACATGCAAAGCTAAACTTTTTTTCTTGGTTGCAAGGACGCGGAAACCTTCGGATTTCAAGAACTGTGAGATTTATTCAATTCATCATAGTGGAGTCTTTTGTTGGGGTTTTACAGAGTTTCCATTGAGTCATCTACATATTTAAGTTATAAATTTTGAGGTTTAAAGACAATAACAAACAAAACATATAAAGTTTTATGAACAAAAATGACTGCAGATGTGAACCCTAAATTCATAGGTTTATTCTCTCTAAAATAATAATAATGAAGTTTACCTCCTTGAAAGGTTTATAAAGCTTTAAATATGCTAGAAACCCTACCTCAATTAGAAAACAAAAACAAAAATCCAAAATTACAAAAGAAAGAACATGAAATCCAGAAATAATAAGGAAAATCATAAAAACTGCTAAAATTAAGAGTCTATGCGAGATTTTTGATATCTAAAGATTAAAATATCCAAGTAGTGATGTAGTGATTATTTTAGGGAAAATAGACTCCAAAAACTACTGTATAAATTTAAGCAGGAGCCAAAAGTTGAATCAAAAGTTATAGTCCTTTTGAGCCATCATTTTGATATGGTGTAACCAGACCTCCTCTTGGGCCTCTAGTTCATAAAGATATATGTTATGTCATTCATGTAATGTGTATAGAATAAATCCTCATCTAATTATGGCAAATCTACACTTGACTACTTAGAATCACATGTTATCGCAAGTCTAACTACATTAAAAATAGTTTTAAAATTTGGTCCCATGCTATTGTGTTGGATGTAGAAGCCATACTTAATGCTCTTTTAGAACATGATGGTTTGATATAGAATTCTCAACTGGTTGATTGCATGTTAAAACAAATCAGATTAAATAGTTATATCTTTATCCTAGAAAACCTAATGATTGCTTGGTTTGACATTGTATAAAGAATGGTGTATATTTATTCAAGAGTGCTAACAATATGCTTATGTAATAGGTTGGCAGTGAAAAGGGCTTTAGTCATTCCAGTAAGTCTATCATTATGTGGTAATAACATGTGTGGATTATGAATATCCTTTATTGCTAAGATTAGGTATGTCTCTAATGATCCTTAGAATGAATAATCTTTCTACTTGTAGCAATGTGCTGAAAGTGTGGTATTGTTGGAGATGCTACATATGAATTATATCATAATAGGTTGGAAGAAAAAAAAATGTTTATGGATAGCAAAACAATAAGAAAAACTAAAGAACAAGAAGAAGATTTGAGAGGAATGCAATCTTATTAAGTGTTTTCTCTTA
>Ga0325404_1003581_pt1 | contig 16532 bp, 4 predicted proteins | sample PopdelMetagenome_18_FD_205664 | JGI IMG/M metagenome (GOLD analysis project Ga0325404, IMG submission 205664) | Populus deltoides microbial communities from Bellville, Georgia, United States - Xylem-Control-R1 | ecosystem: Host-associated > Plants > Phyllosphere > Stem > Wood/Secondary xylem... | reverse complement strand
AATAAGGACCAAATTTGATAGATAAAAAATTTCAATAAAAAAATGATAAGGAAAAAGCAAATAGCAATTATAAAAATAAGGACCAAAATTAATATAAAAATTAAATTTTAAGAGATGGAATTGAAACATAAATATATAAAACAAATTATATATAACAATCAAAAGTTTGAGGATCAAATTTAATATAATCAGCAAATAATGACATTTCTAAATTTTTCACAACTTCCGGAAAGTGTTTTCCGCCCAAATTTTCCAGGAAAACACTTTCTTGAAAACTAAGCCAAATTTTCCTTTGACTGGAAAGTATTTTCCGTTGACCAATTTTTCTAATGGCAAACAAACACAGGAAAGTTTGGAAAGTGGTTTCCCGGAAATCACTTTCCAGAAAACAAACACAGTCAAAGGGAAAACACTTTCCTGGAAACTAAACCAAATTTTTCTTTGACTGGAAAGTGTTTTTCGTTGACCGGAAAGTGTTTTCCGTTGACCGGAAAGTGTTCTCCGTTGACCGGAAAGTGTTTTTCGTTGACCAACTTTCCTAATGGCAAACAAACACAGGAAAGTTTGGAAAGTGGTTTCCCGGAAAGTGAATTCCGGGAAACAAACATGGCCTAAGGGTTTGTCGACTTAGCTTGGGTTAACTTGATTTTTTTAAAATTATTTTTTTATTTAATATTTTTTACATTTTATTTTTTAGCATTAAATTTTTTAAAAAAATAATATTTTTTATGTTACGAGAGCAATCCACAATTAAACAACGAGGAAAGCTATATTGAATGCAACAATGAAAATCGTTGTATGTTTTAGCTTTTTTAAAAGTTTTAATAAATTGCTCTTTTTTTCTAATGTCGGGTATCTTGCTTTGATTGAAAGACAAAAAAATCCTTTTAAAAACATTTTGTTTTTTTTTTTTAAATAATAGATGTTATCTTAATATCATTTTTCAAATTAATAAAAAACAATTAAAAGTATTAAATATTTAAGAAATAATCATATTACGAAGAAAACCAATTAACCTCTTGATTTCACTGTAAACCAAGAAAGAAAGTATTATAGATTCGCATAATGCTTTTCTTTTTTAGGCTATTGGAGAATTTTATACTCTGGTTATCAAATTATTTTTTTAATTTTATCTTTTTATATTATATTAACTTAAATTTGGACATGATAATGTTTTTTTGGTTAGCTAGCTTCTCACGGAGTTCCCATAATTAACTTAATTTTGAAAACATATCTCAACATTAAGACAATACTTGATTTGACAAAATATAATAAGATTTTATTTCTTAAAACAAATGGAAACTTATGGAATTTGACACTGAAATAAATAAATAAATAACAATTTTTTTTTTCCTTTTTACCATACATAAGGCACGTGATTTGGAATTTTGGTCCTTAAAGATTTTTTTATATTTATCCTTGTTTATTGAGATTTTGATATTTTAGTCTTATATTTCATGATTTGTTTTGTGTTTAAATTCCTGAATTTTATAAGAAAAGAAAACATCATCAAAAAAAACAAAATGCAGATTTTGGTGTCAATAGATGGGACTAAAATGCAGAAGAAATAAATAACAGTAATTGAAGTGTAAGAAACACTTATGAAATGTCAAAGTTTTTTTTTAAAAAAAAATTCTACGAACAAGATATAACACATGAAAATAGAAAGAAAATCATATAAAGTAATAAGGTAATTTATCCTTATGGCTTAATTAAGTCCTAGGAACTTTTGGAGTTTTCCTTGAGGATGATAGTTTTGAAACCCGGTCCGGCCCGGCAGGTCGATTCGAGACCCGGCTGGCCCGGGGCTGGAACCGGGTCGAGTTGATGAAAAAATAGGAAAAGTTATGACCCGGTGTGACTCAGCCGACCCGGTGGTTTGACCCGGTGACCCGGCAAAACTCGGTTGCAACCCGTTGATTTTTGTTTTTTTTTTAACTGAAACAACGTCGTTTTGAATTTTTTTTAAATAGAGATTGACCCGACTGACCCGGTCAAAACCTGAAACCCGAATCTTGGACCGGACCGGGTTTAAAATCTATGCGTGGAGCTATGTTACCTTTCTTTTCTTTTTGGATTTTTCAGCTAATGCTATTTTTCTCGCAACAAAATTGAGGACGCATTTTTATGCAGTAAAAGACAAGCTTTACATGTATGAATTAGGAAATTCATAACAATGTTACTTCTCCAAATTTGCTTTGATGTTTGAATTGAGAAGTGGTTTAAAACGTAGTTCTTCTTCCAAGCTTTTTATCAATTAATGATGTTATTTTTTCCATTATTCGATTTATTCTTAACATTGATGGAGTAATAGAGTTGAACTTAACATTTTGAAAACTTTTTGATAGATGGAGTTACAAATGGTTATTCATGCCATGTTGATAGTCATTTAGGATGATTTTTTTTTTGAAATATTGGGAATTAGGAGACAATAATTGAAAATAATGATGATGGAGGCTTTGGAAATTATTTTGCTTCATTTAGGATGATCTCATTAACTTAAAATATGATGTATATTGGATGGTATTTTAAAAAATATATATATATTGATATGACAACATATTAGATGATTATTTTTAAAAATATTGAGATCACAATAAAATAAATTAACCCAGGTTAACCTATTAAATTTACAATTTGGATTATAAGACCATAATAAACCTATAGAAAGAAAATTAAAATAAATTATAAAGTTCAATTCTTAACAACTAAATGTTGAAAGAAAAAATTAAAAATATATTAAATTAAAAAAGGACAAAAAAACTACCCGAGCAAAACCTGCAACCCAGATAATAAGATACAGATAACCCTATAAAAAGAAAATTAAATAAAAAAATAAAAAATAAAAACTCAATTTCTAACCAACTCAATATTGAAGGATAAAATAAAAAAATCAATTAAAAATGACAAAACAACAACCCAAATCAACTCAAGCTAACTTGTTAAGCTCGCGATCTCGGTCTTGAAACCAGGATAACTTCATAAAAGAAATTATGACACTCCATTTATAACAGACTTAATGTTGAATGTTGAAATTTAATAAAAAAAATATAATAAATACATGAGACCAGGATAACTATACAAAAAGCAAATTGAAAGAAATTATGAAACTCAATTCCCAAACAACAAAATACTAAAAGATGAAAAAAAAACTAAATAAAAAAAAAGAATATTTACTTCTTGCATGGTAAAATTAAAAAAAAATCAATTAAAAAATAACAAAATAAAAAGAATCGAGTAAATCCGAGTTAACCTGCAAAACTCGCAACTCGAGTCATGAGATTGGAATAACCTCATGGAAAGAAAATAAAAAAGATACGAAGCTCAATTAAAAAAATAAAGGTTCAATTAAAAAAGGATGTAAAAATGAACAGAGTCAAAACAGATCAGTCTTCCAAACCCGCAACTCAAGTCATGAGATCAGGATAATCCTATAAAATCAAATCAAAAAAATTATGAGATCCAATTTCCAACCAACCCAATATTGAAAGATAAAAAAATGAGTCAATTAGAAAAAGTGTCCCCAAAATAACGACTTGGATCAACCTATGTTAACTTGTTAAACTCGTGACCTGAGTCATGAGATCAAAATAAATTTATAGAAACCAAATCAAATAAAAATTATGAAACCTCGCTTCCAATAGATCTAATGTTGAGGGTTAAAATTGAGAGAGAAAAAAACTAAATCTATAACACTAGTATATAGCCCAATAGGAAAAAAAAATACAAAGCACAATTCTCAAAACAACTTCATATAGAATAATGAATTTGAAAAAAAAAAAACTACATAAAAATATAGGTTGTTAAAGGTGATTTGTTTTTGATTTTTGGCCTTTAATATTTTGTTCGTTAGAATTAGGCTTTCTAATTTGTTTTGATAAGGGTTTCATGGGGGTTATCATCATCTCATGCCCTAGATCGCGGGTTTTAGAGGTTAATCATGATTGGTCCGGGTTGATTTAAAGTGTTGTCATCTCAATATTTTTTTAATAAAAATATCAAGACAAATATGTCACTATTTAAGTATTTTAAAAGTGTTTTGTCTAGTCTACATCAAATTTTTTACTTCATGATGTCTTTATGTTTTTTATAAATTGAAAAAAAAATAATTTGACCCGCAACATAGCACAGATCAAAAAATACTACTATATAGCTAAAAATAGAGAAGCAAATATCTCATTTTCAGTTAGGATTTCTCCTAACAAACCACCATGATATCATTTTCAAAACATTTCATTATTTTATTTTGTGTATCAAGTTAAGATAAAAGGAAACAAACAAACAAATAAAATACATTATAGTTAATTGCTAGATAAAGAAAGATTTGTTGGGATCAAACAGATTTTCATAAAACTCTTCCAATTAATTAGTGGAATCAAAAGGGTTCTTATAAAAATTTTCAATCAGTTGCTCGAATCAAGAATATTTTCATACAAATCCTCTAGTTAATTGCTAACATGAAAAAGATTTTCATGAAAATCCTTCGGTTAATTATTGGGATAAAAGGTTTCCTCTTAGATAATTTTAAAAGAGAAAGAACAATAAATATAGTGAGAGAAAAGGGAAAAAAAAAGAAAATGAAAGAATAGAGGGCATAGAGGAAATTATAAAAGGAAAAATTAAAAAGAAAGAAGAAGAATAAAAGAAAACAACAACATTTTCTTTACAAAATAAAAAAGCCACCAACACCCAACTCTTTTCACTTCCGCTACTACTAGGACAATTCCATCTACTTCCAGTCAACCCCAGCCACTTTGGAGATCATTTTTGATCCCTAAATTTATATTTGATTTTTTTTAATATGCTATTGAGTTCTTTTATATATAAAGAATTGATTATTATTGATGATTTTCAATCTACTGTGAATGATTGCTATTATATGATGGATGTTGACATTGTTTTGAATTGATTATTATCCCTAAATGTTAGTTTTGGTTTTTTTTAAAAAAAAAATTGTGGTAATGTTGTGTTAACTTGTTGTTGTGTTGTTTTCTTAATTTGTTACTTTGCATGTTGGGAGTTTCACACACAATTTCTTTTGTGTATTAAGGCTTTTATTATTCGTGTACAACCTAAGATGATTGAATTGTCAATAGGCTTTATCCTTAAAAGTTAACTAGAAAAATAATGAAATCATTTGTTGCATAACTTTATTGTGTGCAAAATATTTTTAAACCATTCTTTTTATAATAAAAATAAACTTTGTGATTATTGTTTAGAGATTCTTGTTATGTATTAACGGTTTTCATTATCTATGTACCAACCTAAGATAATTGAACCATCAATGGGTTTTATCCTAAAACGTTGACCAAAAAGACAATGAAACTACTAAGTGCAAGACTTTATTATATGTCAAATATTTCCAAACCTTTCCTTTTATAATAAACAACTTTGTAATTATTGTTTTGAAATTTTTGTTGTATATTAATGATTTTTATTATCCATGTATCAATCTAGTATTAACGAATCATCAATAGGCTTTATCCTTAAAATATGATTGAAAAGATAATAGATTCTCTTAATGCATGATTTTATTGTTTGTAAATTTTTTATCTTCTATTTATTTATTAATGTGTGCAAATATTTGATCATAATTTTTCATATGTTAGGATATTACTTATCAGTGTGATTAGACTCAGGTTGGCTTAATGTAACCTAACTAATATTTTTTTTTAATATTGTTATATTGAGGAGGGTCTTTTTTATCATAATTTTGTTGAGTCATTTTAGGCTTTAATAAAAAAAATTTTCTCTATGACCATATTTTTATGGTTTACGTATTTTGTTATCAAGTTTGTATTTGTTACCTTCTCCAATGAAATTTGTCTATCTTGTCTTGGTCTTTTTTATTTTTTAAAAATAGTTAAATGATTAAATTATTTTTTTTTTAAAAAGGACTAAATTTATTATCAAGGGCTCTTTGTCTTTTCATAATGGTTTTTTTATCATATGGCCTGCGGGGCGATTTGGTAATTTACTAAATATAAATATTATTAAAAACAATTAGTTGACATGTCTAGTGCACTTTTCAGAACGTGGATTGTGCTGGTGGGCTTTAAGAGGTGTATGCGTCATCGTCTGGTGGCCAAACACTGGATTCCAGAGTGGTATTGGAATCTCCTCAACATCTCCGCCATGCCTAGGCAGCTTGTGCGATCAACGGACCTATGATTTGGTGCCGAAGATCGTTCTTTTCTTTCTTTTTCTTTTCAAATTTCATGTCAAACCCTCTAATTTTTTAAAGCAACTCTTCAATTTGTTTTTCTTTAAATTTAGTTCTTGTTCTCTTGATTACAATTTATTTTATTTAAAATCATTTATAAAATTAAAATTGTTTTTCAATTTCATCCTCTCTTTTTTTTCATCTATCATATTTAACCATCATTCTTTTGTTTCAATTTTTTTTAATTTTTTAATTTCGTCCCTCATTCTTTTCTTTCATTTAATATTTATACCAGATTTGGTCCTCGTTCTTTTGATTACTACTTTTATTTTTTATTCTTTTCTTGATTTTTTTATTTTTTTTATTCCATCCATTATTGTTTTATTTCATTTAAATTTTATACTAGATTTGTTCCTTATTTTTTTATTGCTATTTTTTTTTTAATTTTGGATGATCTATAATTTTGCTTCATGATTTTTTTAGGTTTTTCTTTTATGGAGTACTCAATCTCATGACTCGAATCATGAGTTTTGAAAATTAACTCGGTTTGACTTCAGTCTTTTTTTAGTTTCCTTTTTCAAAATTGATTTATTTTTCAATTATATCCTTTGATATTATATTAATAGGCCTTCAGCTTCAAGATTTTTGGTGCTTTTTTTTCTATGAGGTTATCTCGATCTAATATTCCAAGAAACGGGTTAGTCGAGTTAACTCGTGTTTACTCGAGTCTTTCTTTCGATGTTTTTTTCATTGATTTTTTTTCTCAGTTTTGCCCTTTATTATTTTGTTTGCTTAAGAGTTGACTTCTATTATTTTTTAATTTCTTTTGTATGGGGTTAACCCGCCCTCACAAGCAGGGCGTGAGTTTGGCATACTAACTAGAGTCATGTTCTTTTGTTTTTTTTTTTTAAACTGATTTTTTTTCAATTCATTCTTCATCGTTTGATTTGCTAGTAACTAAGCTTTGATTTTTTTTTTCTTTATGAGATTATCTCATTTTTATTCAAGTTTTGTTTTGTTATAAAAATAGATTGTTGAAACCTTTTAAGAATATTTATAAGGTATCTTTTTATAATATTGGTAATTATTTTTTTTATTAGTCATTATTGTTTTTTGTTTTCGTTTCTTGCTTTTTTTATAATGATATTATTAAATTAATTAATCTTATTAAATCTATTCTAATCAATAACTTGGATGTTAAATTTTTCTTGATTTTTTAAAAAATACTATCATTACATGAGCATTTTTTTAAACGTTAGATTAACTTGACCAAATCCAAAATATAACGTAGACCACCTATTGAGTATTTTACATCAAATCTTATCAATGGATCCACTTCAATATCCCACTTTAATTAGTTCAATATATAATATATATCTATATGTAAATAGTACGCCCGTCATGAGCTTAATCTCTATCATTTCGTTAAGTGATTGTTCAATTTCTTCGTAGTTTTCTTCACTTTGTTGAATTTAATCGATTCTCTCTCTCTCTCTCTCTCTTTATATATATATATATATATATATATATATATATATATATATATAATTGTAGTAGGTGGGAGAGACAATCGAATATCAAAGTTCATTATTTAAAGGTTTGGTCACCTAAAAGTCCATCATCCATCATGTTTGTGACAAAATAAATGGGTGAATAAGTCCAGCATAATTTGTAAAGACTTTGGAAGAACATAGTCAAGGGGACCGATTTGACAATGAAAAATGACCTAAGAGTAAAAAAAGAAAAAAAAAACTGAAAGAGAAGGCAAATTCACTTTGCATATAAACACAATTTAGTATTTATTTTAGAGAGTGTTTGATATTGCAGTAGCTGTTGTGGTTGTGATTTGAAAAAAGTTGTTTTATAAAAAAATATTTTTAATTGAGATTGGTTTAAAAAAATAGGTGTTTGGTTAAAACTGTGGTTGAAATTGAGTTTAAACAAAAAATAGTTTAATGTGTTTGGTTAATAATGCTTTTGAAATTGAGGTTATAAAATAATTTTAAAATATATATATTAATATTGATGATTTTTAATTTAAATATTGTAGATTTAACTATTGTTATTACATCATGAAATAAATAATACTTTATATAAAATATTTTTGTTCCATTAAACTATCTACAATTCCATCACGTATGAAATACATCCGACAATGGGTCATTGAATAATGTTAAATACTAGTTTTTTAAATAAAACACAATTAAAAAATAAAAAATAATTTTTATTTTTTATTTTACTGGGTCGGATCTGGTTCAATGCATTTAAAATTTTGAACCGGAACCGGAACCGGTCCAGCCGGAATCGGTCGGACCGGAACAGTGTATACTACACTGCGTGAACAGTGTATGCTACATTGTTCATGCTAATTAATCGGCGTGAACAGTGTATGCTACATTGTTCATGCTAATTAATCGGCGTGAACAGTGTATGCAGTGCGCAAGAAGCATCATTTTGCTGCTTCTTCTTTTCCTGCGTCCCGAACATAAATTTACGTGGGACTCATACACAGTAAACTGTATTTTTTTGTTAACCAAACAGGTTGCATCTGCATTTTAAATAAAACACAGATGCAACCTCGTTAACAAATGGACTCTTAATTATGTAATTACTGTTTTACTATTCCCCAAAAATTCAACGGCGATGGTGTTGAGATGTTTAGAATTCTTCGCAAGCCTTAAAAAATTGACTACGGGGTGTGTATATGTGTTTTTTATAATTTTTTAGCATAATAAAATGATATATTCAATTATCCTTCAAGTTAAAAATTTGGGTCGACAAGTTTTAATTAAAAATTATGATAAGCAAGGATTTGGGTCGACAAGTTTTAATGTTAACTCGTTGGACTTGATTAAATATCAATACCAAAGAATTCTCTATGACCTAGACTTTTTCTTACATTCAAATTTGTTTTTGGGCAAAACCATAGCGTAGCGTGAGTTAGTATGGTATATAATAGTACATTACATTACAATTACAAAAGAAACTGAAATGGGTGATGAAGTTGCTATAGCAATTCCTATTGTAACACAAGACACATAAACACAACTAATTACAATAATGAATCCATAATCTTTTCTCTTTTTTCCTTTTTCAATTGCTCAATTATTTTTCTTTTCAATTTCATCATTTTTTTGTTTGGTTTATTTTGGATTGAAACTTATGGTTTGTTTTGATTCGGTTCGCATGGGACTCTCGTGGTGCCGAGAAAAGAAACAACATTCAATCGATGTTCAGTTTGGAAAAAAAAATCAATCTTATTGATTTAAAACAATTAAAGCTTCAAGGACTAATTGTAAAATTGATAATTCAAGATTGATTTCGAACAAAAAAGGGAAATAATTAGGGAGATTTGAACGTGCTAACAAATAGGAGAGGCCGCCTTACATGGGTGGAATGTGTGGCGGCCTCTGACATTTGCTTCCACCCTTCTTTGATGTCATTTGAATTGCCTCGCTGTGGTCTTCCACCAAGTGTAACACATGTTGACGATAAATGCTCGTTTTGAATTAGACAAACCATTCTTCTTCTTTTTTTTTCCCTCTTTCTTTTCTCTCCCCTCACCTTGATTTCCATGTCAAGTACTCTTGAAAGATCAAAATGGGCTTTCAAACTTCTTTTTTTTTCTTTTATCAAATTTGATTATCATTCTTTTGATTGTTGTTTTTACCAATTATTTTTTTTTTCTATCAATTTCATCCTTTAATATTTGATTTGTTAGAAAAGTAGATTCGTTAATTTTTTTATGCTCCTTTTATATGGTAATCTCAATCTCATGTTCCAAGTGACGAGTTTTTAGGGTTGACGTGAATTTATTCTAGTCTTTTTCCTGGGTTGTATTTTTAAAATGATTTTTTTTTTTTGCATCCTCAATTACTGGGTTAGTTAGGGATTGAACTTCGTAGTTATTTTTTATTTGCTTTTTATGAGATAATTTCATTCTCATAACCCGAATCGTGGGTTTGGAAGGTTCGTCTAGATTGACTTGGATGTATTTTATTTTGGCCTTTTTTTAAAATTAATTTTTTTTTTTAGTTTCATCCTTTAACATTGTGTTGATTTGGAATTGAGATTCATCATTTTTTTTTTCCTTTTTCTTTCTATGTAGTTATTATGGTCTCATAACCCTAGTCCCGGTGTTAGAGGGTTAACGGGGTTGTCTTGGGTCTTTTTTATTATTTTTTTAATAAATAATTTTTTTTTTAGTTTTGGCATCCAATATTAGGTTGGTTGGTCATTAAACTTCATAATTTTTTAAAATTACTTTCTATGGGGTTATTTCATTTTGATGATTCATGTCGGTGGTTTAAAAGGCTTGCTAGGTTGACTCAAGCCTCTCTTTTTTATTTTTTTTAAATATAACTTTTTTTTTCATTTTCATCATTTAACATTGGGTTTGTTGGGAATTGAGATTCATAATTCCTTTTGATATGATTTATAAGGTTATCTCATTCTCATGACCCATATTGTGGATTTGATCAGTTACCAGAATTAACCTAGGTCGGTTTTTAAATATTATTAGATTGATTTTTTTTTTCAATTTTATCATCTAATATTTGGTTGTTTAGGAATCGAGCTTCATAATTGTTTTCAATTTGTATTCTATGATATTATCACGGTCTGAAGACTCGGGTCACAAATTTTGCAAGTTAACTAGGATTGACTCTGATAAATTTATCTTGTCATCATCTCAATATTTAAATAAAAAGTATATGGATTATTATGCTACTCTCTTAGTATATAAAAAAATTGTTGTTCAAATATGTATTATATTTGAAATTTATAATTGAATTATATTTTTTTTATATAACAGAAATGTATGTGCATTTATTTAATTGTTTTTTTAAAAAAATTGATTCAACAATGATGGAGCGCGGATTACAGATCTAAGTAGTTAACTATGTCAAATTATATCAATATAAGTACCTGAAGGTCCCATAAATCTCAGGGTCACTGAAAGCTTATATAGTCGTTAACTTCAGGGCCTGTAGGATTAGTCGAGATACGCGCAAGCTGACCCGAACACCCACATTAATTAAAAAAAAAAAAAAACACCTCAAGGTAAGAGACCCTTATTATTAATGTACTGTTTTTTTAAAAGCAAACTCTGTCTAGGTTTGGAGGCTCTTTTGTACTTGGCATAAGTTTCGTTGTGATTGAAAATCCATCACCTCAAAGGAATAATAATATATATGTAATAAAAAATACTTTATTTTTTCACCTCCTGCCCTTAGCTTCTCAGCTCTGAGTTGGTGCCGTGTTGTGCATGAGTTGTATTTTGGAGTATAGCGAAAGTTGGGTATGCTTAAAAGTTATTTTTAAATAGAGTTGTGTACATATAAAGAATTTTATCTATTAGTTTTAAATTAAATTAATGTTAAAATTATCTGTCTATAAAAAATTCTAACATAGTTTTGATGAGAAAAAAAAAAATATTTTTACTCTTTCAAAAACTCTTTATTCTTATATACTCTGCTATCAAAATTCTCATGCCCTTTTATCACATAGTGGTAAGACCAGAAAACAATGTTGCAGTCATGCTATTAACATCATATAAAAGACAATAAATTATTTTAAAGTTAAAATATTAATTCTTGCTTCAAATTCTACCTGTTTGGAAGTGTGGTTGTGGTTGCTTTTCAAAATGTTTTTCGTGCTGAAATACATTAAAATAATATTTTTTTTTATTTTTAAAATTATTTTTGAGATCAGGGCATCAAAACGATCTAAAACACATAAAAAAATAATTTTTAGCAAAAATTTTTTGAGTTTTTAAGGAAAAAAATTTGAATTTTTAAGGAACGCGGTGCAACGGCATTCCCAAACGAAACATATATCTTCCTGTTCTTTTTTACATCAACAAATACTATAAGTTAATTTTTATGTCTGACATATTTTATAGAAACTAGAACACAAAAGTTTTTTTAAAAAAAAACCTCTTATGTAATGTGCTCTGACATTGTATCCTATTGAAACCCCATCGTTATCGTCTTAGAGAATTTTCTCAAATGATACAATCTTGTAAATATAATCATGAGTTAAATATGATATTAAATATTGAAATTAAAAAAATTAATTTAAAAATATTAAATGTTGCATTTGTGATATTTCTATAACATAAAATTATAAAAATGCTCACATTTCATGATGATTTGAATTAAAAAAATCTAATTCATAATAAAACTATACATTTCACATAATTAATTAATATAAAATTTATAATTTTATTTCCATGAAGAGTAATAATGAATAAAGAGAATAAAAAAATTATTTTTAAATTCAAATGAAAAAACACAATATAAAACCATTAATATTACTATTAACCATGGTTATTAAATCTATTTACTTGATATATAACTCAAACCAAGTTTAAATTTGAACTAAATAACGAATTAATCAAGTTGAAATCTAATTGATTTTATAAAATTTTGTTGAAATTCAATTAAATCAAAATTAATTTTAATAAAAAAATATTTAATACATGAGTTCAACCTTGATTATTTTTTTATATACACATACACACAACCATTGGATCAACTACCCATGTATTAGAATCTTGAAAAAATCAAGTTGAATTTGACAACTAATATATATTAATGTATGTCAATATCATTATCATTAACATAATTGATATATATTAAAACTGAATTTTCAACTATCTTATCAATACAATTGATATATCTTAGAATTGGATTTGACACCTACACTATAATGATTGATGTATTTCAATAACATTAACATTAACATTATCATAATTAATTATTTTCACTTTAATACAAACAAATACAAATTTTGAAAAAAAAATAAAAAATATTAGGGTAGATTATATTTTTACCCTTATAGATTTATCAACTTCTACTGTTATAACTTATAGTTTTTCAATGTTACCCTTATAGTTTTTCAATGTTAACTTTATCATATGTCTATTTAAAAAAAAAAACATGGTTTAGTACCGTTTTACTCTTTAATTATAGAATAATGGAGAAGATTAAATAAAATGAAAAATGGTGGCTAAATTATAAATTGTACAAATTTAAACTACTCTTAAGGATAAATTACTTTACTACTAAAGTAGGTACGTAATAACATATTTGAATTAAGATATAATTTTTTAATATTTTATGTTATTAATAATTGTTTAATATATTTATAGCTATATTTATAAATGATAGACGAGAAATCACTACATAAATAAATTAAGACAAAAACTTTATACACAGCTAACTATTTAATTAATCTTATTGTATTCTCCATGTTTCAAACAAAGAGCCATCTCCTATCATTTGTCATGTCTTATAACTCTTCTTCTGGGATAAATTCACAAAATTATTGTACTTTACTCTTTTTTTTTTGTTCTAGCTTAGGTTAAAAAAATAACACTATACAAAATATTTAAAAAATAACACGGTATAGAGAATTCCAGATGATTTATGTAATTCGTGAGCTGTAAATATAATTTTTGAACTTTTTAGAATTGTAAAATTTAAAAGACATGTAATTTAATAAGAACAGAGAATAGAGGAGAAAACAAGAAAGAAATAAAAACATCCTGGAGATACATTGAAACTCTGATAATAACACAACCAATATCTTTGAAAAGATCTTGACAAGACGAGTTCAACGGTACAAAAAAATATGTCAACAATATCCGGAATGAGCTGCACAAGTGAAGTAATTTTTTATTTTTTTCTCTCTCCTCTCTCCTCACAAATCATTAGGAGGAGAGAGAAAAAACAAAGAAAGAAAAAATGATCTCAGAGATATACCGAAGCTTCGATGACGATATCACTGGTATTGCTGAAAAAATCTTGATGAGACAAGTCCAACGACACCAAAAAATATTACAAAACAATGAACAAAGTGGACCACAAGAGTCGTTCAAAGATGTCGAGGCTCACTTGTCTTTGGCCCGCTTGTGTGGCCCACTCTGGTCATTATTGATTTTTTTTATATCATTATATTTGTATTGTTAATATCTTTTTAACGATACCAATAATATTATCATCAAAGTTTTTGATGTGCCTCCAATTACCCCCACCCCCTCCTTGTTAAATTATGTATCTTTTAAATTTTATAATTCGAAAGAGTACAGCAATACTATGTCCACTTGCCTTGCTTGCTTTTCTTTGTTTTGTCAAGAAGCACACTAGTGTTGCCTTCCATTATCTTACTCTCACAAAACTTTTCTCGTCTTATCAGATGAATATAATAAGGTTTCAACAATTTGCAGCGAAGGGTTAGTCGGTTGTGTTTTTTAAATTGTTTTTTATATAAAAATATTAAATTAATATTATTTTAATTATTTTTTTTTGATTTTGATGTATTGTGTGAAAATAAAATATAAATCTAAAAAAAATAATTATTTTAATATATTTTTAATTAAAAATATTTTTTTAAAAACAACTTACAACACATTACCAAATACACTAATCAATAAAATTTTTAAAATAAAAGCATTTTAAAAAAAATGATGGAAACTCTCAATAAGTACTCAGGTAATCCGGTTTTGGGATCATCTTAGCAAAAACATGTGCATAATTTTAATTCCTCCATCCATCTTGCTGTAACTTAAATATAATTTGTAAAAATATAAAGAGAAAGTGAAATTTAAATTAAATTATATAATTTTGTTTTTTTTGTAATTGTCCCTTTGTTTAATGAAGCATCTAGCTTTTTTTTTTATCCGAACAGCACCCAAATTACAAGTTTGTGGACTTGAGTCCAAGGGTAAATAGATTTGTTATACACGTTATTGCTGTTTGATTTCATGAAGAGATTAAGAAGAGGAAATATTTTCCCAACAAATACACCACTTCAATTTTGATTTTGATGGGTTGTCTGAAATATCGAGCATAAAATGCTTTTGATAGCTTCATTATTTAAAAAAAATGCTTGCTAAAATTGAAAAATCATAATAAAAAAAAATGATGTTCTAACTATTATAAGATGAAAGAGAAAAGGAAAATGATTATAATAATTATTAAAAAATAATATAAATCATATTATAGTACATCATTTAACAACTTAAGCTTTTGGGTTGGATTAGTTCTTTGACATGGTATCAGAGCTTTGATAACCAAACGGTCACGAGTTCGAATCTCACCATCCTCGTATATTTGATAAAAATTAAGCACAAGGTAATGTGGACATGTACAAGTTTCAAGTCCAAAGAATTTTCGCTTGAAGGGGTGTATAAGAAAATATCATAGAATCTCATCTACCAATTTCTTTCACAATAAAAAAACAAATCATAACTAGAAGCTAAAATTAAAGTGCGAAAATGATGTTCTAACTAGGAGCAATCATATTTTCTATGTTTGCTAATCTTAATCAATACACTAAATATGCTCATGTTAATTTAAAATCATGTTAAGAAATTACTTTATTTTTGTATTTCAACCGATCTATCTTCTAACTTTGATTTAAAAAGTATTCCGTAACGTGATAACTTTTATTTTTATTTTTTGCCTAATAAGGTAGATTAATTAAATAGGACCCACATTAATATTTTGTTATATAATTTTGCATCCAAAAATTCATTATATAATAATTCTAATCAAATATATATTTTTTAAATCTTTAAATCACAGCCGCAAAAACTTCACCAATGTCAAACACTGACGTATAACACTTGTTCATTTATAGAAGAATTCAATGGAGAGAAGATAGTACAGAGATACACGAAAGGTTCCCTGGCATCACATGTAAGTCAAATATGGGCTAATTCCCATATTTTGTTTATTTATCTTGTCTTTGTTTGCACTAGTTTCTGAATGAATTGTCTCTCCCAAGCATCGATGCATAGTATTATATTATAAACATTTTTTCTCCATTACGCGGTGGCCGGCAAGCAGTGATTATTTTTTAAAATATTTTTTTATTTTAAAATATATTAAAATAATATATATTTTTTTACTTTTTAAAAAATTATTTTTATCACCACACCAAAACAATTTAAAAAATATAAAATATTTAAATTTTACTAAACCCTATTTAGAACGCAACGTCAACCACAACCTAATTTTTGTTATTATTAACGTGAGTGTTCGGGTCAGTTTTTGCGCACCTTGACTAGTTTCACGGGTCCTGAAGTTAATGACCATGTAAAACTCCAGTGACTTCTCTAAAAGAACTCAAACTCGTGATCATTAAAAAAACAAATCCAAAACTTGATCAATTGAATTACACACCAGGGATTAACCTAAATTTGATCGCTATTGAGGCATACAGGTTAGTTTTTGCAACCTTACTCTCGTCAGTGCCTTCTTATTGTCATTAAATAATTTCTGCTTCCATATGATGTGAAAGGTCACGCCATCAAGACGATGAGGAAGCTAAAATAACCAAGAAAAAGAGACAAGAAACAAAC
>Ga0325404_1003576_pt1 | contig 16539 bp, 9 predicted proteins | sample PopdelMetagenome_18_FD_205664 | JGI IMG/M metagenome (GOLD analysis project Ga0325404, IMG submission 205664) | Populus deltoides microbial communities from Bellville, Georgia, United States - Xylem-Control-R1 | ecosystem: Host-associated > Plants > Phyllosphere > Stem > Wood/Secondary xylem... | reverse complement strand
ATTCCTGTGTAATAGTCCACAATGAATTAACACCAATAAAAAATTTATCATATGAATCTCTAATGTTTTGTGGAAAATATTTCTTTCTAACCTTTGTTTTTGCCTGAATAATTGTAGGCCAACCAAAGAGGCATTTGCTTACTGGTGGTTGGAGCACATTTATCTCTTCAAAAAGGGTTGTTGCTGGGGATTCTTTTATCTTCCTTTGGTAATCTCTCTCTCTCTCTCTCTCTCTCATTGGTGTTTGTGTGTCAAAGGATTTGACATTTACTTAAATAATCTTTTTATAATTGATGTTTTCATGTATCCACTAAGCACTGCCTTCAGTGACTAACAATGATAAATTTTGAGGCTATAAGTCCTGTTTTGTATCTATATTAATTTTAGAGTAATTGTAATATGTTACAGGTTCCAGTTTTATTGATATCTCTTGATTTGTCAGATGAATAACAATATTTGTTTTCAGAGGCGAATCTGGAGAACAATTTATCAGCGAATGTCGTATCTGCCCATAGCATGCAACTTGGAGTACTTTCCAGTGCTTCCCATGCCATTTCTACTGGAAGCATTTTTACAATCTTCTTCCATCCTTGGTGAGTAATAGTTACGTGATGATTTATGAAGTCTTTAGAAATGGGTCGTTGACTCTAGCAGTTGGAATGGGCTTGCTATGTTTTTATGATTTGAGAAAAGAACTTTTTATCTCTTTTTCAGGATAAGTCCTACTGAATTTATCATTCCATTTGATCAATACATGAAGTCAGCTGAAATTGAGTGCTCAATCGGGACAAGATTCATCATGCAATTTGAAGGAGAGGAATGCAAAGAACAGAGGTGCCTAAACTTTTGAAACATTTTGCACTCTTTAACATATTTGAAAATCTTAGGATTCCTGGATCTGCCAACTGTTAATGGCATTTTATCTGCTATCTGTGATGAATTTGGAAGAACAGCTTAGCTATTTAATATTACTGTGATTTCACATTCTATAAACAGTAAATACGTGACAACAATGCACAGTTATGGTCCTTCTTTTTGTCATCAGTACCTTAAGGATCAAAAGATGTGAGGGCACTGTAGTTGGTGTTGAAGATGTTGATCATATTCGGTGGCCCAACTCAAAATGGGGGATTCTCAAAATAACAAACCATTTTCTATGATTTAAATACATTATCTAGCCTCTTAAATAGATTCCAATTTTTTTACTATTTAATAATCTTGAGCCTTTATAGGTAAAATGGGATGCTGCTTCAGATGCATTTGTGCATCCAGAACGTGTTTCTCCCTAGAACATTGAGCTTATAGAACCTATAAGAAAGAAGCGTTGTTCTCTTGTACATCAAGGAAAGAAGGCATGTATAGCAGACAAATCACTGCCTAGGTTTCTTATCTCTGTCAAGGATGGTCAGTTGCTATTTATCCATGGCTTCTCCTAATAATAGAAAATTGGAAGTAAAGTGTTTGCTTCTGCAATTTATGTTCTGAAATTCTTTTTTACTATCGGGCTTATTGCATGGTTCAATTGAGTATGCAAATCGAAGCCACTTAAAGGTCTTCCAAGGTCAAGTAGATAGGGATACGGGTGCTAATAAATTTGGTGCATTTAAACCGCCTACAATAGCACATTTCCTTTCCCCTCCAAATCCTGAATGGAACTTCTCACCAATCGGAAAAGATAATCAGGAGCATTTTTGGATGCATGGTCCTGTTTATCCGTGTCCCAGCAATACAATATCATTTCCTAGTGGAAACATAGCAAGGCTGGGTAATCCTAATAGCTGGTGCTCCACACCTAGCCCATATGGAGTCCATGATAATGTTGTTGGAAGCAGAAGCTTGTCATTTCCATTTGTCTCTCACAATTCTGGGTCTCAGAAGTGGAGAGGTTTTGAACTGAAGCATGCAAACGAAGTTCCACTTGTTGCCTTGCACAGTGGTGGTAGCAGTTATGTGCTTTTCGGTGTCAATTTAGAAAATAATCCACCGGAGCTCCCTTCACCACAAGTTGCCACTTCTGTTGTGCTTGAAAATCACAATTATGTTCCCCTAACATCTCGGTCGAGTGTTTCAAAGCCATCAAAGAGTACATCAGGTGTTAATTCTGATAAACAATGCAGGAACTGTTCCTCGGCTGCTATTCCTAGTTGCACAAAGGTATTCTATTGTCTCTAGTTTTTTTCCTTCTTGTGTTTTAGGAAGTAGACATTTTGAATTGCATTTTAGAGGAGTTGCATCCATTAAGGCTTAATTTGGTAATGCTGTTTGTTTTTGCTGTAGTTGTGGTTTTTGGAATGTGTTTGGGAAAAATTATTGTTAAAAAGTGGTGCACAATTAAAATGAAAAAAAATTAAACTTTAATAAAAAATAATGAAAATATTATGTTGTAGCTAAAAAATTAACGTGTTTTTGTTATTTTCAAGCATTTGTTATTTTTTTCATCAAGTGTTAAAAAAAAGGGCACATGCATGTCATTTCTTATTTCTTTTACCCTGAATTTTTTTTTATATATAATCTTAGAATGCATGTCAAGATTTAATAAGATAACATCAAAAATAAAAAAAGAAGAAGAAATTTGAATAGAGGATAATAATTATACTTCTATTCTCCACACGACCCATCATGCTACAAATCAAGCAATAAATGGACAAACAATTTAAAATACATTAAAAAACATTAGGTGTAGCTAAAAGTGTGTGGTGAGAGCTCTTTTATTTTTTTATTTTTTATTAAACATTTTTGGTATTGTGGTAGGAGTAAAAGTTGTTGAGTTTCTCTAAACACATATACACAGTAGAAACAATAAATTTAAATTTTTTTAGGAGTTCCAAAGATCATGTTAGACGTATCTAAAGTAGTTTAGACTTTATGTGAATATTACTTGAAGATTATATATTCTTTTCGGCTTTAAATATTTACTTTAAAACTAGGTTATTGCAAACCACAAACTGTCTAAATATCCAGTCTCTAATGGTAATTCACACAACCATCAATGAGAAATCTCCTAAACTCTTTTAGGAGAGAGAAATTGTTATATTTTTTAGTGCTAACTCTTTTATGTTTTAGGTGTTTATGTACAGTACTCTAATCACATTAGAAAATACGAGGCATGGCATTCTATTTATAGATAAATTTAAAAACCCTATAAATAACAAAATACCATATTTCCCATTCAATAATATTACATATATTATTTTAAAATAATTTTATAAATTTATTCGATCAAGTCCATATTTGATTTTTTTCTAGGTCTAGAATTGTAATCATCTTTATTAATTACATTCTAGTCTTCAATTTTTAAAATGTATTTACAATTAAGTCACACTTGATTAATCATCCCATTTTAATTTTTGACCAATGATTATTTTGTATGTGATCCATTAGATTCTCTAATAAGTTGATCCAAATATAAATTATAATCTTAAATAAAATAAGATTAAATAATTTAATTTATTATCAATTCAACAATTGATTGACTTATATTAGAAGATCAAATACAATATTTAGCAACCTGTCATGATCTTCTAAATATTAAAAAAGTCACAAGTGGTTTGACTTAACTGAACTTTTCGGTGACTATTTTCTTAGTGTAATTATTATCCCTTCATTATGAATGTTCTGATTTAGTTATTATAGTATGAAATATGTGTGATTTGTTAAATCATGTTAGTTTTCAACACTATAATAATTGATTATTTGAATAAGATTTAAAACTCTTTTTAAGATTTTATTCCACATTGGCCATGAATTTCATAATCAATACTATATGAGAATAGATGAAATATTTTCTCTAATTTATTTAGGGTGATGAATCCTCTTTTGATTACTCAAATACTTTTATATAGTTTATGTTATACTCAATATCTTTTCATTTGCTACCCTTGATTAGGACACAATGTGATCATGATCAAAATATAATACTCCATATATAAGATAATTTAGTGATCTCAAGTTTAAGGATCACTCACACAACTATTACGTGATTCTTTTCATAGACATGTGATTTCTCCATATGAAACTCTCTTGCGAACCAATTCAATTTACATGTCATTTGACAAGTACTTGCATATTAATTTTAGGTATCCTATATACCTCAGTTTATGAAAGCAGCTGCTTTCTTCCATAAAGGAACATAATATACATCGGTCTTAATAACTTTAATTAATGTCCAATTTTAATAGAACACTGACTAGGAATATTTAGGAACAATGTTTTGATGTAATATAAATCTCATAATTATAACAATTTTATATTTTTCTTTATATCTTTTCTTTCTATAATTTCTCTAATAAAATAGAATCACCTAAATAAATGGTGCGAACCTCGTTATCACATGGTCATGCAATTCACAATTAAGATTGAGATCTGATCTCGAAAAGCTGAAAGAGGTTTGATAGGAGTGTGACATAATGAAAACTTGTCCTAAGACATCAACACTATTGGAATGAAGTTGAATGATGTCACGAAGCTAGCTAGTAAATCTTCGATAAGTCAGATTTAGGTTTTTCAAGAACAAAAGAATGCAAGAATTTCTCTATGACATTAAAACTGAAAAGTTCAGATGTATTATTCATCAAAGTGTTTTTTTAAAAACAAATTTAGGCTTTAAATGTGTTTAAAAACCTTAACGGATCTACCCTTGTGGGTTGAATTGATCAACTTACAAAAACTAACCTAAAACTTTTACTAGCAATTCCAAACCCTAATCCAAACAAATCTTAGATCTTAGTTTAAAATCAAAGTATTAATTAAGCTTGAACATAGCAATAATAATGAAAACAACAAGTTTGGGCAGTAACTTGTTGAAGGCGCATATAATAGAAAGAAAAACAAGATAAAATATCTTAATTTCCTAACTTAAATAACTCTTGGCCGAGATTCACTTTCCTAGATACTCTAGGATTGCTTAGTCAACTTTTAAAGTCCTTTAGATGCTAGGAAATTTGATCTAAATAGAAATTTAATTGTTAAAGTTTTATTTCCTTATAGGGCTAGGATTTCCCTTTAGAATATGAAAAATATTCTTAGAAATTAATTCTCCTTGTTGTCACCTATCACTTTTCTTGCTTGATTAGGAGAATCAAATCTTTAGTATTAAATAATCCTTTCAAGTTTAGGATTCAGATTTGACAGCTCCTTTTAGTTTCCTTGCATGACTATAAAACTTCTTTCTTTGTTGCTAAATATTCTCCTAAATAATAGGAGCAATAATGAATGAATTTTCCTTTCAATTCTAGAATAATATTTTGCTGATCCTTGTACAAAAAACATCCTAACATCTTAATTCGTCCAAGCCAACTTTGAACCTCATGTGGCTTAAACTCATACTCGTTAATATAACTCAAATCAGACCTGATACAAGCTCCCAACAAACTTACTTTGCTGTCCAAATCAGACCCATACATGGGTTGACCTCATGTGGTCGAATGAACCATCAAAGAGATTTGACTGAATCCATCATCATGTACAAAATAAGGCTGCCTAAAACTATCCCATGCCAAAAACTCATCATGGTAGTATGAAACACAAGTTAAATCCTAAGAAAAAAACACAATCTTGGCCAAATGGCCTCCCCATCAAACCCAAGCATAAAATCGAAGGTCTTTTATGATAAATCCATGGTTGAACTGTTTCAATAAATGTTTGGATCTTTGATGAGACCTTAGTTTATTTGCTTATGCAATGGCTCCATTGTTATCATAGTTCATGGTTATTGGATAAACAATGCTAGGAATCACGCCTAGTTCAGTGATGAACTTCTTGATCCAAACAACTTATTTTCCATCTCTGACGCTTAGATGTATTCAACTTCAGTTACAAAATCTATTGTGATCTCTTGTTTGTGACTCTTCCAACTTACCACACCATTATTTAGAGTAAAAAATATCTTGATTGAGATTTGCTATCATCAATATCAGATTGAAAACTAGCATCTGAATAACTATGAACTTCCAATTCATGTCCTCTATAGATCATAACGACATTCTTAGTTCTTCTTAAGTACTTCAAAATATTCTAAACTATCTTTCAGTGACTTTGACTTGGAATAGATTGATATCTACTTGTTATGCTCAAAGCATAAGATATATGTAGTCTTATACATAGCATCACATTTATAATGGATCCTATAGCCAAAACATAAGGAATCTTTTTCATCATATTTCTCTCAATTTGTGTCTTAGAATATATTTTTGGAAAGATGTATTCCTTGTGAAATAAGTATGTGTTCTCTTTTGAATTCTTTCATGCTAAATTGTTTTAGCATTTTATCTATGTACGTGGATTGAAACAATCCAAATAATCTTCTAGATCTATCTCTATAGATCTTTATTCCTAATATATATGCTGCTTCTCATATATCTTTCATGCAAAAATTCTTGGACAACTAGATCTTTACTGATTAGAGTAAAAGGATGTCATTTCCTATCAATAATATGTCATCTACATATCACATTAAGAAAACTTCATTGAGTTCTATTTTCCTCTTATTGATCTTTTCAAGAACAAATTCTTTCACTACAAAAGGTAATACATTTTAAGACAAACACCTTTTGCTCAATAGGATGGTAGAAATAATACCCAACTAGTTTTTTTGGATACCCTATAAACTTAATATTATCTGACTTAACTTCTACATTTTCATATATTAAATGCTTCACATAAACATTACATCCCAAATATTCATGTATGATGCGTTTGGTCTCTTACCATTCCATATCTCATGAGTCTTATCAATAAATTTTGATGAAAATTTATTTAAAAGGTAAGAAACAGTTTGCAGGGCATAACCCTAGAAAGAAGGTAAAAGGTTTGTATAGTTTATCATGAACCATACCATATCCAATAGGGTACGATTTCTCCTTTCAGAAACTCCATTAAATTGTGGTGTTCTAGAAGGTTTTTATTGTGAGAGAATCTCATTATCTTTTAAATAATCTTGAAATACTTGGCTCAAGTATTCACCATCTCAATTAGATTAAAGTATTTTGATACTCTTTTCAGAGTTTTTTCAACTTCATTTCTGAATTGCTTAAACCTTTCAAATGATTCAGATTTATGTTTTATTAAATGCACAATAACTATATCTAGAATGATCATTAGTAAATGTAATGAAATAAGTATATTCACATATGACACGAATCGTCATTGGTCCACATGCTTCTGTATATATTAGAACTAACAATTCTTTAAACCTTTCATTTTTTTCCATTAAATGATATTTTATTCATCTTATCTAATATACAAACTTAACAAGTTTTGTATAATTCATAATAAAAAAGATCAAAACACCCTTCTTTATGTAATTATTAATATAACCTAGTCTACAATGCCATAAATATGAAAGATATTGATTATCTAATATTCTTCTTGGAGTTTATATTGAACATGATCGTTTTAAAATCAAGTATATACAAACTATTTGTATAATAATTGAATTCATATAAAAACATCATTATTATAAAAAGAACAATATTTACTCTTAATAATAAATTTAAATTCATTCAAAGCTAAGTAAGAAATATTAGATTTATTAATCAAGTATAATTGAATATTAAAGATAAAAAAGCTTTATTAATAATAAATATGTTTTACATGAATAAAATCAGTATTATGTGTAACAAACCGATTAACTATACGACATATTTACTAACAAAAACATCCTTATCACATTACCACAACTACAAGCAAAAAAAAAAAAAACATCTAATTTTCTTGGTAAGGGATCCCATTCAAATTACATCATTTAATGAGAAGGCCAATGAAGTCATCATTTAATCATCCTGCTTGAAATTTCTTTGGCGCACCCTGTATGTGCCGAATGATTGTTTTCTTATTTTAATTTTGAGATAGTTTTCTTTCTTTCAGGTGATCAAATATGGAACTGTAATAGGAAGATCAGTTGATCTCACACAATTCGATGGGTATAGTGAACTCATTTGTGAGCTTGACTTGATGTTTGACTTCCAAGGAAGTTTGATTGATGGGACCAGCGGGTGGTGTGTAGCGTACTCGGATAATGAAGGGGACATGATATAGATTGCAGATTGCCCATGGTAGTTAAGTAACAAAAGCTCTTAATAACTTGTATAGTATTCAACAAAAAACAAAGGAAAAAGAAAGAAACGAAGTAGCATTTCATGGTATTATTTTTTGCTGCGTTTGTAATGGTTGGCTGTGAATTAATTTGGTGCTACTATTATTTAAAATGCAGGGAATTCCTATCAGCGGTTCATAGGATTTTCATCTATCCCAAGGAAAAAACTGGCAAGTTGAATCCAGTCTCACCAAATCCATCACCTTCAGAGTAACTATTGTTCACTATGTCACTCCGTGCCTTGTGTTCATGGGCTTACATTCATAGATGTGTGTTTGCACTTATTCTAAGACAATTAAATATGTGTGGCATTATTTTGATGCAAGTAAAATCCGAATGCAGTGCTTATGCTCAGAACATTATTTTTTTAAAATAATACTTGGAAAAGGCTAACCCAGACTAGTGTGGGATTAACAAGTCTTTGTTGTTGCTCTTGGAAATAGTGTTGATACAGGCAGACAACACTATGTTTATTACGAGGATGTTATGCACTGATGCATCATTATATGTGAGTGCATAGGGTTTATATATCCAGTGAAGGATTAGGTGTTTGTAGGTGCCTTGTTTGAGGGAATTCTAACACTATATTTTGCAAGGATCCCTTTTGAATATATTGAATTGTTTCATTTTCATTCTTCCATGTTTTAGCTTGCCTAGGAAAATTGGCTTTCCTTCCTATAAGCTTCCAGAGATTTTGCTAGAGTCAATTGATGAAAAATTCACCCCTTGACTTGCCAGGTGCTGCACACAATAAACATCTGCCTACCTGTTTCATTAGTTTAGGAAAATGCACAATTAGAGAATTATATAAATCAAAAGGAAGAAGTATGAAGAAGGCTTGCTAGAATAATTAATTGATTTTATTCAAACAAAAGCCAAAATCTTTCCTCTATTGTTTACATCCTACTTGTATTTGATAATGATGTTTAAAATATAGTCAAGCAATATGATACCACACAATACATTTCAAGTGTTTCTTTCCTTCTGTTAATAAAATCTTCCAATTCATGTATGAAGATACAAGGAACACTCAAGAAAAGCACTTTTGTTCGTGTCCAAAATTTAGGTCTATATAAAATCAAATTGGTCCTTGTAGTCAATAAATTTGCTAACATTCATATCCCAATATGAAACCATTCAGATTCTTCTATATATGGATGGATCATGATGAGTTCATGCCCTTGGTGAAGAAGGTATAGGATCAGAATTCGGGGGGTTGTCCAATGTATCAGCTGTGTTACAAACTAAGAAAGCTAAAGCAGGAATTGAAACTTTTCAATACGACTCACTTCTCCAACATTTCAGATAGAGTCACAGATGCAAAAAAAAAAAAAATGGATAAGGCTCAACAGGCTCTGCATACAGCGCATGAGAATCCAATTTTGTGCATGCGAGAAAGGGATGCTATTCGTAAATACGCTTCTACCGTCAGGGCTGAAGAGAGTTTTTTCAAACAAAAGGCAAGGATACAATGGCTTAACTTGGGGGATCAGAATACTAGCTACTTTCACAAATCAGTAAATGGAAGACATAATAGAAATAAGCTTCTATCACTTACAAGGAAGGATGGAGAGGTTGTCGAAGGACACGAGGCAGTCAAATCAGAAGTAATTGCATACTTCCATCGTGTGTGAGGAGTGGATCAGATGCTTAGGGTTCTGAACGAGGAAGTGATGGAATCGACAATTAACTTGAAACTGTCTTCAACCCAACAACATATACTAGCACAAGATGTAACAAGGGAGGAGATTAAGCATGCTATGTTTAGTTTGAAGAACAACAAAGCCCCTGGTCTAGATGGCTTTAATGCAGGTTTCTTTAAAAGAATGTGGCACATAGTTGGGGAAGATGTAATCAACGCTGTTAGCTCCTTCTTTTAGACTCGTAGAATGCTTAAAGAAATGAATGCTACATCAATTTCCCTTATTCCTAAAGTTGCTAATCCTACGAGGTTGACAAATTTTTGTCCTATATCTTGCTGCAATACAGTGTACAAATGCATTGCTAAGATTCTAGTTAGGAGAATCAAAGCTGTTTTGCCATCCTTAGTAGGTCCATATCAGATTGCTTTTATCTCTGGACGGAGAATCAGTGACAACATTCTTTTGTCTCAGGAACTAATGAAAGGCTATCAAAAATTTACGGGACCTGCTTGTTGTGCTATGAAAGTTGATCTGATGAAGGCTTATGACTCGGTTCAGTGGGATTTCATTGACGCTACGTTAATAAAAATGGGATTCCCTAGAACAGTCATTGATTAGATCATGGTTTGTGTTACATCATGTCAATTCTCTATCAACGTCAATGGTGAGCTTACAAGTTACTTTCAAGGGGGAAGAGGGCTGAGACAAGGTGATCCACTGTCCCCATATTTGTTTCTCCTATGTATGGAAATCCTTTCTAGGCTATTTTGCAAGATGAGTGCCACCCAAGAATTCAAGTTCCATTAGAGGTGCAAGAAGGACAAAATTTCTCATCTTTGTTTTGCTAACGACTTGATGATTTTTAGCAAAGGGGATGTAAACTCAATTTTTATGATCAAAACTATGCTCACAAAGTTTCAAGATCTATCAGGTTTGTATCCAAATCCAAACAAAAGTGACATCTTCTTGGGTGGTGCATTAAATGCCGAGAGGGAACAAATTATTTGTATTCTTGGGTTTAGAGAGGGGGAGCTCCCTATGAAATATTTGGGAGTACCTCTTCTTTCATCCAGACTAAAGGCTGTTTATTGTAAGGGCCTCGTGGATAGAATCACCTCTAAAGTTTGACATTGGACTTGTAGAACACTCTTATATGCAAGACGGGTACAACTGATTAATTCAGTCTTATTTTCTATACAGGTTTATTGGGCATCTCTCTTCCCCTTACCTGGACAAGTAATTAAAAATGTGGAGTAAATTATGAAATCCTTTCTTTGGTCAGGTTCAGATATGAGAACTACTAGGGCTAAAGTGGCTTGGGATCAGGTATATCTTTCAAAAAAAGGAAGGGGGGCTAGGAATAAAAAGGATAACAGAATGGAACAAGATTGCTTTGTTGAAACACATTTGGAACCTGTGCAATGACTCAGATGGCTCAATCTAGTCTACTTGGATCAGATCCAATCTGTTGCGAGGTAGGAATTTCTGGACAATCAAGACGCTAGAGAATTGCTCTTGGGCTTGGGGAAAGATTCTAAAGCTCAGACCCTTAGCATGACCGAAGATGAAGTACATCATAGGAGATGGAATGACAACCTCTTTATGGTTTGACAATGGGCATCCTCACAACCCACTTGCGGATTGTTACAGGGAAAGATTCATCTATGATTCAGGTATGGAAAAGAACACGAAGGTGAATGTGCTGATTCATAACTTAGAATGGAAAATTCCTACCACCCAAGCTATTGGTTGGCACCCTATTGTAGAAGCTATTCCTTCCAATTCTAATCCTAAGATGGGGCAAAAGGATGAGATTGTTTGGTTGGATTCGCCAAATCGCAGATTCTCGATCAAAGTATCTTGGGAGCAACTAAGAATTCATCGTCAGATGGTTGAATGGCATGACATTGTGTGGTTCAAGAATGCTGTTCCAAGACATTCGTTTCTTCTATGGATGGTTGTCCAATAGAAACTCACAACTCAAGATGGACTTCATCAGTTTGGTATACATGGTCCCAATAGATGCTCACTCTGTCTCCGTAACAATGAAGATCACAACCATTTGTTCTTTGAATGCTCCTATACTAAAGCGATCTGGTGGGATGTTTGTGACAGATGCGACATTCCAAGAATGACAAAAGGCTGGGATGAATGGATTCGATGGTCCACTATCACTTGGCATGGCAAAAGTTTTGTCAATTTTTCTTGTAAACTGAGTTTCGCAGCTACAGTGTATCATGTCTGGCAAGAACGGAATGCAAGGATCTTTGCAGGAATGTCTAGATCTTCGAATTTGGTCTTTAATCAAATCGAATGTATCATTCACGATAAGCTTGATTTGATGAGGAAAGTCCTACCAACAGATGAAAACAAAAGGATCCAAAGAGCTTGGAGGGTTAATAACATAGATTCTTAATTTGATAGTTAGCTGGTTGTATTGGTTTCCCTAACGAATTTAGTAAGGTCTCAGTTTTCTATTCAGTGGCTAGCCTGTAGCCATCTGTTGTTTTATGTTTCTGTTCTCATTGTAAATCTGGGGTATGCCCCTTATAATCTTTGTATCTTCTTCTTTTAATACATACATCAACTTACCAAAAAAAAACATTCACATCCATTTTCCACACAAGTAGGGATATCGCTGGATGGGTACATGCTTTATACCTAATCCATGGTTAACCCACACTCATCAGATAGATCCTGTTACCCAGGCATCTTGGTGTAATTGAGATTTCTCTCTCGAGAGTAGATTCTGTTTTTGTCATAGCAATTAACATAACTAGTAAAATATTAACCGAGATAAATTGTTCAGGACTAAATTATAATTAAGTCCCTCTTGTTTCTTAGATTGAATTAAATTGTCCTTCATAATTTAAAACTAATTAACTAATCCCTTAACCAATATTGCAATGCTTAATTTTTTTTTCCCAAAAATATCTTATTTTCTCTTTAATCTTTTCATATTCTCTATTTTCTTTTGTTTCTTAAAATAAAAATCAAATAAATTAGAAAAAGAACATGAAACAAGTGAAAAGACAAGCAGCAAATAAATTTTAAAAATATAGGGACTAATTAATTATTTTTTAAATCAAAAGGACTATTTAATTTATTTTACAAGCAAGAGATCCTAATTTATATTTTACTCAAAAGTTTAGAAAATAATCTAAATTCCCTTTTTTACTGGTTGTTCACCTGCCTGCCTCCTCCCGAAAAAAAGCAAAAAAAAAAAAGATGGAGAAAACCAATGTTGAAATCAACAAGGTTGCTTTTCAGTCACATTATGAGTCTTTACTAGAGAAACAAACGGACCTGGTGATGTGCATTAGCTTCCTAACCCAAACAATCTGATGTGAAGATAAAGGAAGATAGGTTTAGTTATATGGTTTTTCTTATGGTGTCTAGGCTGAAAATTACATATTTTATAATAAAAATAAGGGATAAAGTCTGAATGAAACTCTTTGATAAGTTTAATATTATTACCAAAAGTCACAAAATATGGTCTGAAACATCATTATATACTTGGAACAATCCTCAAAGTCTAGGAAATACCAAAATAACATAATGGAGACCCAAATAAATGACTTTGTTCAGAAAACTAGACAAATAATAAATAGTACGTGTTTTTGACTTATAGCAGACAAACAGACACAAAAAACTAAAACAACTATAACTTTTTGTACAAAACTCCAATGCATGCATGGTTAAACAATCTGGAAAGATGATATTTTGAACTTGAAAACCATGTAGAATAGGCTTTATTTTTCCACGCATTAAACATGAGCAAAATTTGGGCCAAAATTGGTCCATGGACTGACAACAAACCCAAACTCATCAAAACTCCCAAATCATGATCCAAGCGTTATTTGTAGACAAACAAACATATATGAACCATTTTCATTCAGTTCACAAGCCCTTAAACTCATCGAAGCTTCAGTTGTGCTAATCTGACTTGTTAAGGCACTTTGTAGTTGTTTTACTTGAGCTCTTGTTAATGCGATGTCGCGGTCGCACAAACTAATTACCCTAACTTAAAACACACAAGATAGTATAGAGCGAGTAAGGGGTCGATCCCACGAGGAAGGTTTAGTTCAGATTTTTATGCTATACGTTATGTAATTGGGGGGGTTTGATGTGCAATGATCTAAACTATGGTAGAAATTACAATAGCAAATAAAATCAATTGAAATTGAAATATATCAAGAAAACAAACCTTGGTCGCAAGCACACATCCACCTACAGAAATCACAACCGATCCTTGAAACGAAACTCCTATTTATATTTTGAATTTTTATCTTTTCTTAGCGTTGGTTAATTAACAGATCCGCTGTATAACTAACTCTAACCAACAAACAATCACAGTGTCTGCACTAATGATTTAATCCAATGGCAGCCTTAAGATCTAGATAAATTCATTAATCTTAACAACCAAGTTGTCAGCTTGTGTTGCTTTGATCGAATGTTCTCTCTAAGCTTAATAACGTAGTTCCGCTATAATTATCAAGCTTAGTTGCTTCACAAGTTTATAAACCACAACTCCGGTTTTGATATCAAACTTAGCAATAGATTGTTCACAATAATAACTTAGAGTCTGCTCTAGCAATTAAGATAAACAATCATAGGAAATATGCATAGGAAAACAAACATACTCATTCATAATACAAACCGAAAATAAATGGAAGAATAAATCTCACAGTTCTTGAAATCTGAAGGTGTTTGCGTCCTTGCAACCAAGAAAACGAGCTTAGCCTTGCATATTTATTGAACAACTACTCCTAAAGATGAAAGAATACATGATTTCTGATTTGTAGAGGGGAGAGTTTGTGTTTCTTCTCTTATGGCTGCCACCCCTTTTTCTTTTATTCTACTGCACTCCCTTTCCCTCTCTCTTGGCTCTCTTCATAGCATAAACTTAGCTGCCTATTTATACACAAATTGTAAGAAAAATCAAAGTTCAAGTGTGAACATCAAGAGATGTTGGTAGCGTGAAGGCGGTTGGCGGCTGGCGGATGGCAGCTGGTTTGTGGTTGGTGATTTGAGGTTGGTGGCTTGAGGTTGGTAGCTGCCTTTCTTGACCTTCTGGATTGATTTACTTGAGGAGCTAAATTACTGAAATTAAAACTTGGATGTCGGTTTTGATGCTTCGGGATGTAATTTGGATTCGTTTCTTCACGAAACCTGTTTGCTGGCAGAATTCAGTTGTCATCTTTGAAAACTTATATCTCCCTCATATGACATCGTTTTGGGCTGAAATTATGAGTGTTTGTAGGCCTTAGAGTCAGACATCCACAAAAATTGAGTTTGCATCAATTGGATATCTACAGCTCCAGATATTGAATTTTGAATGGACAAAGGTTAACACTGGCAGAATGCGAGTTTTGACTTTGAAGGATGTGATTTCCATGGTGTTTGTATTTTTATTTTTCTTGACTTATATTTCCAGAAAGGTATGGATGTTAGCTTTCTAATTCCACTGGAATCACTTCATTTCGACTTCTAGAACTCACGCTCTGCACAAAACATCGACTGAGGGTCAAATTTGCCAATTACCTCTAATTTACTCCTTTTTGCATCTTTCATCTAAAGGTGCCTTCAAAACATAAAACAAAGAATATCAAGGTATTTTATATATAAAACATAGGCAAAACACTAGTTAAATGTGGGTGAAACTATCGAATAATATGGTTACATCAAATACCCCCACACTTAGCTCTTGCTCGTCCTCGAGAAAGGATAGATAAAATCAAATTGAAAATAACTATGATCAATCTCTTAATCTCCCATCAATGTCCAAGAATATATGCATTATAAACAAGAATACAATCAAGAAGGATATAGAGTATAAAGTTTCATGAATTCATTTACATGCAAACTTCAAAACTCAATTAATTGTTAGGATTTAAATGAAATCTATGTCATGCCAAAGTGATAGGTCCTCTTACACTCCAACACTCACGTGTTTAGGGCTTATGTGTTTAAATCTCACAAATTCAATCAAAGAATATGTTCTACCATAAGCTTGCTCTTCAATCTCATCTCTATTACTAACATATTACAAGCAATGCATGAATCAAAAGGTCTTATTTTCCGGCTATAATGGGGCTAGGATTAAGGTGAGGAAAAAGAAAGTAAAAGGAAAGGTTCAAACCAAAGAAAGTAGAGCATTCTGAAAAATGATATTTCAAACAAGATATTCCATCAAAGCACATAAATTTTCCATCTTTAAGCACCAATTCTTAACTTCTTTTGATTTCAAGCTCTTTCAACATAAAACCTTAAGAACATAAAGGAATACTTTTGTTTTTTTGTTTTTTTGTTTTTTTTTTGTTTTTCACCTTTGGCAACTTTGCCCATCTTTTCATCAAGCATCACTTATTCTTTCTTTTCATATAATTTCCAACCATAATTCCATGAGATGTCACAAGTATATGCTCTACTAATCCTTGGCCAGGGGAAAAGGAAAACATATAAAAAGTTCAGGTTTATACATGGATAAAGCAAAGAAAACAAGCTCAAAAGAGGCTCATTAAGAATAATATGCTTCAAGTTGGCTTTTTGGTTCAAGTGGTTAAAATTTCTAATGCCTTTATCATCTTCATGTACACATGTAATGTGAATGTAATCTCAACAAGATATGAAGCAAGTTCTGGAGATACATATCATTGAAAGAATGCACAATCAAAGAATATAATGTTGAAGGCTCAAAAGCTTGCATTGGTATAACACTATAAAGTCAACATGGCATATTCTCAAAGTCAATCCCTAAAACAATTAAATCTTAAAATTGGCATGCACACTCATTCATTTGAT
>Ga0325404_1003573_pt1 | contig 16555 bp, 10 predicted proteins | sample PopdelMetagenome_18_FD_205664 | JGI IMG/M metagenome (GOLD analysis project Ga0325404, IMG submission 205664) | Populus deltoides microbial communities from Bellville, Georgia, United States - Xylem-Control-R1 | ecosystem: Host-associated > Plants > Phyllosphere > Stem > Wood/Secondary xylem... | reverse complement strand
TCGACCTCGGTGTGTTTAGTGTCTATGGCATATCCATCGTTAGGGGGGCATGCTGTAATTGGTATAGGTTTTCTTTTTCCTTTTCTTTTGAATGCTAACCGGAGCCTATATATCTTAATATATATATATACCACCACAAGTACGGGTTGAACAATCTCTTTCAGTTTCAGCACTGCTTTAAACGAGATAGTTATAGCTCGCACCCCATCACAACAACGTCATGCTTATGCAATAAATTCTACATTATAAATAATATTTTTTCACAAATAAACAAAGTGAAAAGACGACAGTTTTATACATTTCCAAGGGCTGGAATTAGAATTTTAGAAATGGGGTGTCAAAATGATTATAATACAATTTTTCTTTTTGGGTGGAAATTGTAAACATTCTCTTCAACAAATTTCTCGGAAGTTTATGGCTAATATGAAATCTTCATCATATTTTGAGTGACACAATCCTCCCTGTACATTTCTTGCGTTAATGTGTCACAGGTCGTCATGTTAGCCTAAATTAATCCAAAAAATTGTTTCAATATAAAAAAAAGGTGGATTTGACCAACTCCACCTCATTTATGGAAATGATAACTATGATAATTGAAGAAAAAGAGAATTTTATTGATACTGGGAGAATGATTGTCTGGGATTACCAAACTTTGGACAGGCGCCATAGCTGGTGTCTATATAGTCCTGGACAAATCAACAATGAAATTAAATATTATTTGAAAGAAAATTGTGACAGATAAAAAATATAACAGAACTTTATGTGTTTTTACATAAATATAACGTTGAAGTGAATATTAATGTAAGATTATACCATTGTGGGACATAACTAGAGATAGTAGTGGAAAGGCCACCATACCAGTCCTCAAAAGATGCTCTGCAAATGCTGGCAAGTGTTCGTCTTTTCTCCAATTTTCAAATGAAACAAGATTTATCGCAGAAACCTCAATCCATTCCAAAGTGGAACAAGCTTTGTATCTCCTGGCGTTTCAGCTTCAATGAAGTGCCAGAAGTCACCCAAGATTGGTGAGCTTCTTGAACATAGCATCTCAAAAAATGGACAACCAGATAAAAATTTAGCCTAAAACTTCTCTTGGTCTCTCTTGCATACCAGTCAACTGGAGAAGCTCTTACGGGATGTGGACTGATTACAAAGAAACCGAGCTGTAAGAGTGCTAGGCCAGCTGATGCCTGGCCAAAGTGGAGTCAAGTCTAGCTTGAGCCCTTTAACTCTCCTATTCAACGCAAATCCTGTCCAAGTCTCAATATTCATCTAGTTCATAGCAAATTATTAATTCACCTGTCGTTGGACACTGATGCATAATCCGAGACAAGGTTAATTCATCTGCTTAACAAATCCCATTGGTTCAACCATTTTTCCAGGTGGAACTCTTTGACCTGAATTCATCAGTAAGAAGTATGATTCCATGCTGTTTTAGACTCGTCAAACTTCAAACTTCCAGCAGTAAATGTGCACATATATCTCCACCACTTTGAGATGCTGCTGCTTCTTTCGTACTCAAGTACGAAAAAATATTCACAAGAATTTAATCAGGAAATTCATTAAATGGATCCTGCACCATCATCCTGCCAATGCCAAAAAAGTGCAATTTGTATATTTATACATCTCATGCACAAAAACACATGTGCTTATCTACATGTCATTCATAGAAAATATTAGCTTGGCTTGAACAATTTAGACATAAAAAAGACAGTAAACAAACTTACAGAATACAAGTCAAACAATTAGAATTGTATCCATGGTTGAATTGCTTGTAAGAATAGAAACAGACATCCATGACAGCCGAGCTAGACATGAGCAACCCCATTCTGCCTGCTTTTATCTCTTGATGCATGGTTGCATAGTTTCCTCGCATCTATCTTGATGCAGCTTTGCAATCCTAATCTGCCTTTCTGCCGAGGCTGCCAGTTTTTGGTTTGGGAGCGCTATTGATTAGCCTTCTCTTGCAATGGTCCCTGTATAAGGTTTTTTAGATGAGAATCAAATCTTCCCATTAGTGAGAATCAGATCTTCCCAATTTGTATTCCAAAAGAGAGGAAAGGATAAAAAAAGGAAATCTTCCTAATTGGTGATTAATTTCGACAGCATTAAGTCCGATCTCGTCATTTATGTTGATAAAAGCAAGAAAAGTTACTTAAAAATCACGAGAACCTATTTTGTAGCTACCGTCCATTAAATTGCTAATCTACGGGGACCTCTTGCGGGTGTAGGAAGACGATGCGTCATCTTCCATATACGGAAGCATTAAAATTTCATAGAAGTAGCGTCTCCTCTTCAATGAGCAAAGTGTGAATCTCATGGAAGAGTTTTTCTGATAGGCCATAGCATATAGACTAAAAATAAATAAATTAAACACCAAAAAGAAACCTTCACTTCCACAACAAAGTTCATCTTACTAATATTCTCTTTGATCTGATATTTTACTTGCACAACCTTTGTAGTTTGTAACTACCATCAAATACAAGGATGCAATAGCTATAATAGATATCTGTAATGCACCCCACTCAGCCTAATTTTAAGTAGCTTGAGAGCAAAAATTTGATGAAAATATCTTTGCTTTAAGTACATTTCTATCTTTCATTTTCTTTAAACTTCATGGTAGTTCTCTTTACAAAACCACTTTGGTGTTTCCTTGTTGCAAGGACTTACCTCGTTAATTGCACTCTTAGATCCATCAACTTTAGACAAGAAATAAACTTTCATAGTGTCCATCCCAAATGATTTCTGTCCCGGTTACCAGGCAGATGACAGTGGAGGGCATTTTCAATCTTCAGGTGTTGAACTTGAGGCATGATCCAAATTGCAAATCCCACCATGATGAAAATAGTGGGTACCTCATGATACATTGGAGGTGGGTTTCCGGTTTCCAAGAGAACCTATAATAAGAGCCACACCCTAATGATAAAAAAGGAAAAATATCAAGAAACTTGCTAAAGCAGAAGCCCAGTGACATGAAAACAGAAATAGTTACTTTAAGCCATATCCTTCTAATTCAAGTTCACTCCTAACAGGCTACAAGTTTGATTGCTAGAACCAAAAAGATAAGGAATGAATTCTCCTTTGCCATTGTAATCCACATGCATTTATGTGCATCTGCTAACCAACATGCATGAATAACATGAACACAAAGAATTTCTATAATGCACTATTCTAATACATACATACATACATAGACATCTTGTATGGTTTGATTCAGCAATTTATAGGAAAAAAAATGTGTCAAGCCATTTTCCCACTTAATTCAGTAGTTATTTGTGTCTTCCTCTCAAAGCACACAAAACAATGGCAAAGGAATTTTCTCACCGACCTCAACTGAAACGTACAGAAGTTGGACTTCCATCATCATTTAACTGTCATTGCAAAAGGATGCTAGTAGCTACCAGTGAGATATTCACAAGCATGACAGAATTTGCCTCCAGCCTGCTGCATAAGACCCTCCCACTGAGCACAATCTTTCCTGCTTCTGCAATAAGCATTGGTCCAACCGTTAATTGACCTGATTGTGATGGATATATAGCCACATGTAAAATACCATTGTTTATCCTATGAAAGAAGATATTGTTTTATTACAATATGCAAGTTTTAAGAGTAAACATCAGCATCTTAATGCATGTGTTAAAAGCAAACCAAAAAAATCATAAATATAAATGTGGTTGGGGCAATGACACAATTATGGGAAGATACAATTGGTTTCAAAGACTGATTAACTCAATAAAAGGCCCACCCACAGCTTTCCCTCAATTAATGCCAGCTTTTGGCTAGAAATATGTGAAAGTAAAGCCAGAACGCTCCCCAAGCAATTACTTACCAAGATGGTCAGAGCAGGCAACGTTTGGAACTATAAAGCCTTATAAAACAGATGGATTACAACCTGCACCATGAGACCACCATCAGTACCCCGGATTTTTTGCAAACAAGAGACAAACTATTGTATTTGCAACACACATTACCAAAGCCTCCCTTGTAGAAGGTTGAGTTAAATTTGTTCCCATTAAATGAAACAATTTCCTCATAGAAAAACTTAGTTTACTCCTTCATCAACATGCAGCTTCAGAGATGGTATATGAATCTAGCATTTCTTTGGTGTTTGAGAGCTCTGATAACTCCGTTTGTTTATGAGAAGTAATGCCAGCGGAGGGACATGCCATATGCATCATATTGTGAAGCTTGGACATCTTCTTAACATCTCCATGTTGAACACAACCCTCAACTAACTTGGAGAATGTGGCTATAGTTTGGTCCACATTTGATGCTTTCATCTCATTTAAAAGCTTCATAGCTTCTTCCACATCACCTTGCTTACAAAAACCATTAATCAAGGATGAATAAGTAATAATAGAAGGAGAAATCCCTTCTTTTAACATTTTGCCTCTCAAGTCCAAGGCTTCTCTAGGACTGCCACTTTTACAGTAGCCATCGATCAATATATTGTAAGTAACAACATTTGGAATTAATCCCTTCAGGTGAAGTTTATCGAAAAGTCTCCGTGCTCTATCCAGATATCCCGACTTACAAAGGCCATTCAGTAGAGCATTGTATGTAGTTATGTTTGGAACAAGACCCTTTTTCACCATCTCATCACGCAAGTTGAAAGCTTCATTCACATAACCAGCAGCTGAAAAGCCATGGATTAAGGTGCAGTATGTGAAGTTATCAGGAGTAAAGCTTCCGTGCGACAGGCCCAAGAAAAATCTCCTTGCATCATTAACCTTCCCAGACTTGCAAAGCCCTGCCATAGCTATATTGTACACCACATTGTTGGGGAGAGAAAATTTAATAGCACTTTCATCGAGGGTATCGGCAATTTTCCAGCAGTCTAGTTTTCTAATATCGGTATTCTGAAAATCTTCCAAACATCTGTGATCTAAAACAAGATCAAAATCCACCATCTTCTGCAAGAGCATATTTGCTTCATCAATCCTACCAAGCCTGTAGAGGCTACTGACAATTTTGCTGCAAATAATTACATTGGGAGCGAACCCCTTCCCAATCATCTCAAAATATGCACTAAAAGCTTTATCCAGTCTACCTTGATCACACCAGCCAGCAATAAGGGCTCCATAAGTAACAACATTAGGGGACAATCCCCTAGTGTCCATCTCTGCAAGAAGATCTATCAATGTACTTATTTTCTTGGAAGTAAAAAGTCCAACAATTAGGGAATTATACATTTCAATGGAAGGAAAAATTTCTTCCTTTTCCATTTTCTCTTTAACTTTAAAAGCTTCTTCCACGTTTCCAACTTTACAATACCCATCACTTAGGGTTCTATATGTTATTCCATCAGGTTTACAGCCCAATTCCTTCATTCTTTTAAAAGTCTCCTCTGCGCCATCCATTTCCCCCATCTTACACAACCCATTGATCATTGTATTGAAAGCGTATATGCTTTTGTTTATACCTCTAGCTAGAATATCATCCCACAGGATTGAAGCCCTCGAAAAATCTCCCATCTTGAAAAGTCCGTCTAGTAGAGTACAATAGCCAACCTCATTAGGAGTGACGCCTCTCTGTAGCATCAAATGCCAAAGGCGCAAAGCATCCTTGTAATCACCAGCACGACATAAGCCTTTGAGAAGAGTATTATAAGTTACAACAGTTGGTTCAATCCCCTTCCGAAGCATCTGATCGCAAACATTGAAAGCTTTGCTACTGAGACCATCTCTACAATATCCATCCACAAGAGTACAATAACTATAAGAATCTGGCTTTAAATCCCACTTTCTCATACACATCAACAACCTCTCTCCCTCGTGAACTTGACCATTTTTACAATACCCGTTAATCAAAGAATTGCAAACAAATAAATTCATCTTCAATCCTACCTTCAGCATCTCATCCCTAACCCTGATAGCATCACCCATTTTACCAACTTTACAATACCCATCTATCAGGGCACCATAAGCATACTCATCAACAACCACTCCATCCTCTTTCTCCATCTCTCTAAGCACCTTCTCTGCTTCCTCCACCTTACATTGTTTACAATAACCCTTGATCAACAACGTAAACGTAACCTTATTTCTCATAACCCCCTTTTCACTCATAAACTTCAAAACCCCTTTCGCCCCCTCTATATCTCCCAGACTAACATATCCATCAACCAAACTATTGTAACTAATTGCATTCAATTCAAACCCTAACTTCTCCATTTCCTTAACAAATTCCACCGCTCTCTCCACCTTCCCCGCCTTACAATATGCGTTAATCATAATTGCACAGGTAAAAACATCAGGCACAATATCCAACCTTCTCATTTGATCATAAACAAGAACTGCACTATAACTTTCGCCCCTTTTAACTAAATTACTCAGCAAACTATTACAAGACCGTAAACTCGGTTTACGACCGTACTTCCCCATATTATCAAACACGTGGAGTGCATTCTTTACCATTCCTTTTTCTGCATATACTTTCAAAATCATGTCAAAAACTAACGGCGAAAACTTAAAGTCTTTATAAACCCTAACAAGCTCATCAAGAACAAGAAAAGAAGTGTAATTATTCTTACAAAGAGAAGCCAGTTCATTTAAATACGATCTGGTCTCATCGTACATTCGAGCTCGAGATAGAATGTGAACAAGTTTACAGTAAGATTTAACGCTCGGTGTAAAATTAGGTTGTTTTGCGGCTAATTGGAAGAAATTAAGACAAGCTTCAGGATTTAACTTGAGTTTAACGAGGATGGAGTCTACAAGGTTATCGGAGAAATGGAAGTTGAGGTTTTCGAGGGCGTCAAAACGACGTAGGATTAGGAGACGAGAGATGCGCTCGTGGAGTTCGGGTCGGGAGAGGTTGGATTCGTGGCGGGGTTTCCAGTGGATTGATTTGCGGAGAGAGGAGAGGAGGGGAGAAGGGGAGGGGATTGGAGAGTGCCTGAGCATTGAAATTTATGGCTATTATATTTGGAGATGTATAGAGAGAGAGCATCATAGTGAATGAATCAGCAATTTTTTGGCCATTTAGGAGTTCGAAAGAGGAGACTGCATTTCTCTGGGTGATGGAACTTGGAAGCTGAGAGTTTGAATCGAGTGACTGTGTTGTCTCGTTGTCCTGGCTGAGGGGCATATTTGCCAGACCCGACTCGAAATTGAGCCATAAAAAGCGTCGTTTAAAAACCGAACTTGTGGTTCAATCCGGAGCAAAACCAGAGTCGTGGGTCAGGAGGGTTTATCCATTTTTTAAAAAAATAATCAAGATAGATATTATTTTGATTAAAAAATAAAAATTCATCTATTTTTTTTAAATCAACACAGCATTGTTTTTGATAAAAAAAACTAAAAAAAAAAGTTTAGCTAGTTGATAATTAGGTTTTGAATAGATAAGTATGGATAAATGAGTTAACACAAATTTTTATATTAATTAGCCTTGTTTTTTTTTTTTAACTTGGATCCGTTCTTAAAATTTTAAATAATGGTATAAATTATAGGATAATTAGATTATCATGTTAATTTACAGATTATCACATTAACTTGTATTGATTATATAATTAAAATGACTTTTTTTTCCTTGATATTGTCATTAAAACTCCAAATGAATTAATTGGATTTTGCTGAAAAAATCAGATCCAACCAAGTTAATTTTTCATAAAAAGTTTTCCGTTCTATCTAATTGGATTCTATTAGAGAAACCAGGTAAAATTATTAAAATTATTTTAATTGATATATTTTAAATTATTATTGTTACTAATTTCAACCCTCAATTATATGGTGACATTCCTTTTATTACACTCAATCAAGCTTAGCAGTGCTGGAAAACACAAGTCATTAAAAATTCATAAAACTTCTTAGAGTTACTTTATTCATGATAATTTTATCATGCTAGTAAATAAAGATAAAAATATGGGGTAATATTATAAAATAATATAAATTATATTTTAAAATTTTACATAAAAATTTAAGTTTTTTAGTCGAATTGGTTCTTTAACGTGGTATCAGAGCCTTAATGATCAAGCAGTTACGAGTTTGAATCTCACCATCCCTATTTATTTGATAAAAATTAAGCATAAGGTAATATGTACCTGTGTAATTTTCAAGTCCAGGGAGCTTTCACTTGAGAGGGTGTATTAGAGAATAATATAAATCATATTTTTAGACCTTCCATAATAACTCAAATTTTTTGGTTGAAATAATTCTTTAATAAATTCATGATCAGATTTCATGAGGAAAAAAGTTCAATAACCCTATTAATGACATATATATATATATATTTGTTATTAGAGTCATATATATAATTTTATTGTATTCTAAAAAGGAAAAAGATAACATCTTTACCTTAATGTTAATTTGTTTTATTCCAAACATATTTTGGTTATGTTTAATTATTTATAAATACATTGAATAGATAAAAATATTTTTAAATAAATCTATAATAATTAACGTACTCTATAAAAAAATAAAAATACACAAGGTTTAGAGACAATCAATTTTCTTAAGAATGACAAAAAAATCACCACGTTCTATGGTGAATAAAAAAGTACGAAGAGAGCTATAATATTTTTACCTTATGTTTCAATTGTTTTGTAATGTTTTATAAATTATTTTAAGTATCCTTAGTGATATTTTAGAAACGGTTTATTTTAAAAGTTTTATACGTGTAGCGATGATTGTTTTTTAAATTATTTTTTATTTGAAAATATATTTAAATAATATTTTAATATTATTTAAAAAATATATTTTTAATATCAACATATCAAAATATTCTAAAATCATAAAAAAATAATTTTGAAGCAATAAAAAGCAAATATTTTTTAAATAAAAAATAAACACATCCAAAAACTCTCAACCTGCTATGCAATATAATATTTTGAAATATAATGTTTTTAAAATATTTTTTAAATACAAATATTTTTTTAAAATATTTTTTAAATACAAAAACAAACACATCCAAAAACTCTTAACCTGCTATGCAATATAATGTTTTTTGTTTGAAAATATATTAAAATAATATTTTATTATTATTTAAAAAAATATTTTTAATATCAATATATCAAAATATTCTAAAATCATAAAAAAATAATTTTAAAGGAAAAAATAAATACTTTTTTAAAATAATTTTTAAATACAAAAACAAACACATTAAAAAACTTTCAACCGGCTATGTAATATAGAAAACAAACACATAATCATGAAAATAATATTTTGCACTTGATGTAATATAAAAAACAAACAAGCGTTTATTGTATATTTAAAAATATGGTAGAAATTATTTTTTAAAATATTTTTTACTTGAAAATATATTAAAATAATATTATTTTTTTAAAAAAATTATAATATCAACATATCAAAATAATTAAAAAATATATAAAAATAACAATTTAAAGCTAAAAATACAAATTTATAATTTACTCCACAACCATCCTTCTTCTATCTTCAGTTAAAGTTATTTTAAAAATAACTCAATATACAATGAAGACAAATATTCTATTGTACTGCCTGGCATATCAACTTCGCTCTCTCACTTTACCAAAGGAAGACAGCGATCAAGTTTCAACACACACTTACACACGCCCTCTCTCCCTCTCTCCCCATTCTTCTCTCGGCTTACTGTTGGTTACTGTGATCGTGGTGGTAGTGGCCAGTGGTTCCTTTTATTTTTTTACTCTTTTTAAACTTCGAAGAAAAAGAAGCCAAAGGGGTCCCAGCACTACCCCAGACCAGCACAACAATGGAGGAAAAGACCCACTTTGACCTGGTAAAAGGATCCTCCATTTTTGTCTCTCTTATCGTCTTTTACCCTACCAAAGTCCCACGCTTTCATAAAAAATCTTACTTTAAGCCAACCCAAGAAAAAAATATATTAATTTACACTTTGTTTCGATTTTCCATATATTTAAAAGAAGAGAGTAAAGTAGCAACCTTTTCTTCTTCCCTTTTACCCCTGATGATGGTATGGTAATGGTAATGGTGGATTCTTGTGGGATTTTTCTTAAGTGTTCATTTCTTGAGTCTCGAGCCATAATCTCTGCAATTTTTATTTTTTTGCCCCCCTTTTTTTTTTACTATTAGCTTGTAAAAAGTTTCTCAAAGAAAGAAAAAAAACTAGTGAAAAGCTGTTGACCTGTTGCAATTCATTTCGGAAAGTATATTATCTTGAGCTAAGCTTAAGAGTTGCTTGCAAGGAATGAGAGTTGCTATGTATTTTAGCGTGGCAGCTTCTTTTTTATTTATTTACATTTTTTAAAAAACTTCATGTGAGGTGCAATATACAACTTATTACTGCTATTGTTGTTTTCCTTGGAAATTATAATTTCAGATTCTAATACATTTCATTTCTTTGTTTGGTGCAAGGATATATTAACAAGTGAGTTTTGGGGTTTGTGCTTTTTTTTTTTCTTTTGGATTTGAGGGAACCTCATCCCTAGAAATCACACTTTATGAGCCCAAGTGAGGGATGATACTCACTTGTTACGATATTCTTTCAAAAACCCTCAAATGGTGTCGATGTTTTTGAAAATTCCATGGTTTATTTTATATATTTTCTCTACACAATTCATTTGATATGTTTGAAGTTAGGGCATGGTTTTTTTCTCACTACTAGTTTCAAAATTTTCTTTCTTTTTTTATGGAAGAGTAATCGTCACATAAAACATGCGTTGCATATTAATTAATGAGTATTACCCGACAAGTGACAACTGATGTGGAGCTTGCTTGGGCTTTTCTGAGGAGGTGGTGAACCAAGAGGGGGGTGTTAGGGGAATTCTCGACCAGGGGAAGGGGCCAATGTATAGAACAATCTATAGCGAAGTTTTGTTATATCAAGTTGACAAAGAATCAATTATTTGGGGCAATTTTGTGCCCGAGGCATGGTCTAACTGGTATAAATACTCATATTTCTCCTTCAAAGAGGAGTTGTAAGTTGATTCCCCTCTTCTCCAAATATCAACCAAGGACAGAGAGAGAAGGGGGGAAAAGAAGAAGCAGAAAGATTTGGAGCAATCCAATTTGCCGGATCTTTGTTTAAACATGGGATCTCTAACAAGAATTTTGAATATATCTTTAATCTATGGATATCCATGGGATTCAAATCAATAATTTGCCAAATGGTGTATTTGTATCAATGCATCTTGTCTGCTTTGCGATTTGCTAAGAGCTATTGGCCATACTCATGAAGCAAACAAGTTAATTAATTATGATGCTCGAAGTTGATAGCATTGTTTGTTACTTGGGCAAAAAGATTTCATTAATTGCTGACATTCAATGATATTGGATCACAACTCTCATGTGATCTTTTCCACCTTGCAGGTGAAGCTCTGTGACATATGTGGTAATGGTGGTTTCGGGGAACTTATAGCAACCTGCTCTAAATGTGGAATATCTCAAGAACATCTGTAAGATGACCCTCTCTCTCCCTGTGCATGCTCATTTGCTCGTATTTGCATATATATGGCTGAATGGTTAATGCTCCAAATACACCTAGTTGTCGTGGAACGTTACATTTTATCACCGAGCTGGGAAAAATTTACTTGTTTAAATTGGCTAGGCTACAATTTCAATTGTTTGGCCCTTCATTTATTTATTTTGCTTCCAAGTGGTATCTTAAATTTACTATTCTGTTGTATGATGTCATGAGAATTATGTTGACACTTCTTCTTTTCCAGTTATTGCACGAGGGTTTTGTTCAAGGATACCATAGAAGATTGGATATGTGAAACGTGTACATCATGCACAGACATAGCTTCACCGGTTTCACTAGGATGTGACAGGAAGGGAGACTCACAGAATTGCTTTGATGCTTTGCGACATGAATCTCATGATGCTCAGATAATTTCTGATGATTTGCGAGGGCTGCATCATTCTAAAAGGCAGCATGCAGTAACAACTGGAAAAGTGAAGTTTCTTACTGCTGAAGAAGTCATTAGATTATCATCAGGAACCACTAAAAAGGAACCTCCTTCAAGAAGTAACTTCAGATGCAGAACTAGTCATTCTTCTGTCACTTCAAAATTCTCTCCTACCAGGGTGCCTCCGAACCCCCCCAGAATTATCCCTTCATGTCTTATAAAGCCCTATGGACATGGCAGAATGCAAACCAGTTCAACAACTAATAATCAACAGTCTCCGAGAACATCAAAAGGTGATACGTGTTTTCTTTTCATTTACTTTTTGCACAGAACATTTTGTGTAAATGGCTGAAAAGATAACAACTTGGAAAACTGGAGGCAATCAGCGTGTAAGCTCTTCCTTGTACTTCAAACCATGCTTGGCAGCAATTTGATTTCTTTTTTCTTTCTTCATTTCTATTTACAGGAAAGAACTCTTGCCCCGTTACTGTAGCTATAAATTCTGATTTTGAAGAGAGAGACCTGCCGAATATTCTGCCTATGCTTAGGCTGTATCATCCTCATTTCCCTGCTTTGCATGTGACTTGGAAGTATGCTTCTCATCTCTATTATGTCTTTCTTAATTTGATGTATATCTTGCTTGGAATCTAATTTTGCCACAATTGGCAGACCAATTTCAGTAGCTAAAAGGTTTCTGGATCCTGCCTTTTCTTTTAGCAGGGGCCTTCTGTTACTTGGTTTGGCTTTGTAGAGTGGTTTAGTTATAACTGTTTTTGTTTATATAACATTTCACTTGGAGTTTTGGATTTGTAGAATGGTGTCTGAGGTCCCTATTTATATTACTGATATGCATTTACAGCATTCTCTAAAGCATTCCACGCTCACTTAGAAACTCATTTTATAATTTCTATTGATTTCTCCTCTCTTTTCTCAAGGGGAGGCTTCAAGTTTGATGTTGCCACACAACAAATGTTTTATGGTGGATTCCAGGCTCAGCTGCCATGCAGAGTACATAGGAAAGCTTACGAGTCTTCACGGAAGATTCCATTAATCCTTCAAGTTAAATTACTTCCACAATGTGATATTTGGGAAGACCTATTCCAAGACAGTTGTCCAGATTTCTGTGATATTGCACTTTATTTTTTCCCTTCTGCTAATATTGAGAGGTACATAGTTTTTGGAATTTAACTCCGTAGATTTGTTTTGGGACATATTATTAGCGCTTACTAAATGTTTCCCATTGATTGGCAGATCAAAAGAGAACCATGCTAGCCTATTCCGGCTTATGGAAACAGAAAATGCAGCGATGAGAAGTTACATTGATGGTGTAGAGTTGTTGATATTCACATCTAAACAGCTGCATGTGGAATCGCAGGGTAAGCTTTCTGTCTCTTTTTTCTGTTTTTCTTAGCTATCAGTGAATGAGTATGTTCATGTTAATCTTCTGATCCCTTATCTTTCTTTTTTGAGATCTTAACTAGAGTATCTTTTCTTTGTGAATATCCAACACTTTAATTGAATTATTGCATCAACCATAACTATATTGTTATTTGTCCTTTTTGTGATCGGACTGGAAGCTCACCCACTAAATGAAGTGCTAAAATCAACCTTTTGTAGTGGTACTGTGAGTAGGGGAAGGGGAAACAGGAGATAAAGGACAAAGCACCAAGTTGAGAAAGGAATTGATTATGTTGTGCTTGTTTAGATTTGTGCATTTACCATCTTGGTTATTTTATCTTTTGACTGGGATCCTCATATTTCTTAGAACATGATTTGTCGTATTTGCTAAATCTAAGCCAGAGATTTGAAGCCAGTGGTTAGTTTTTTTCCTTCATTAGGTGGTCAGGATATTTTTTTACATAGAATTCGGCATGTGTTAAACTCATTTACTGAAAAAAATCCAAGATTCTCATTTGAAATTCACAGTTTAGATTTAACAAACATGAGAGAAGCCACATGCTTCATCTTTTGTCTTATCTTTGCATGCCTAGTTTTAAATTTGTTTACTAAAAGGTACTCCAATTCTAGTAATCAAATTATGAACAGAGATATAACCAATGAACTACTTGTACTATTCATTTCCCTTTACTTTTATGCTCATAAAAAAATTTACTTGTCAACAACATAGTGACGTGTGTTGATGGACAGACATAAATTGATGAACTAACAGAACACACTATTTTTAACTTTCACATTGGTCACTCGGAGATAAAGAGATATTTGGTCTATAATTGATAGCTTTTAAAATATCTGAAATGGTCTATGTTAAAGCCCAAAACATGCATATCCCATAGTCCTCTTTCATTAATGGTTGCAGTGTTGAGGTATCAAGAAAGAGGAAAAGGGAATTAGAGTCTAGTGGTTTATACCAGTAAATTCCTTTATGACTATGCTTCAAATCTCTGGCTTAGATTTAGGCATTTAGCAAAACATTCATTTCAAATCTATGGCCTGTTATGAATTGAAAATATAAAAGCAATTGGAGATTGCATGAAAAACATTAGGCTTTATTCAGATTATTGGAAGGCTCTTGGTGGCCATGTTATCGTTCTGAATGTCCAATAGTCTTTGTTGCTGAACATGCGCGAGATTTGCATAATTTTGTTGATGCCTTCATTGTCATGATTTGAATTTGTCTTCCACAGATATTATTGCAAGGTCAGGCATGGGAAACTTCTTATGGGGAGTTTTCCGGCATGCAAAACATGATAAAATTATTTGTAACAAATTCCCTTCATTGGCTACTGCTTTGGGAAGTGAACATGATGACCATGCCAACATGGGTAGAGATGAGGCTGTTGACATGGAAATTGACATGGTAGGTGGAACTGTTATAGGTAGGATTGATGTGGCTGTTTCGAAAGAATCATCCAGTAGGTTCTGTGTGGAGTCTAACAAGGAAACTGTTGATGAAGATGCCTTGAAATCCAATATCTTATATTCTTTCAAGGATTTGGATTCCACTGTCGAACATGCAATTTCTAAACCTGAACAAGCTCACCATTTAGTTGCTAAGAAGATAAGAGGTGATATGGCCTCTCTGGATCCCTTGCAGAGCTGTCTTGGAAAGTTATCTGATGCTATGGATGATGCAGGTGGTCCCCCAGGATTTGTAGAGTCATTGAAGCTGAAATTCAGCAACATTTTACAGGAGAACGCACTTGAGAGAGTGAATGGAGATGGAAATAGATATCTTAAATCTTACCCTATGGAGGTCAAAACAAAATTGCAAAATTCTGATAATCTTGAACAAGATTTCAGTCCTAAATTGCATACCAAATCACCAAGGCAGGGTGAATTGGTGCCCTAGCTTCCATCCGCAGATGATGGAGTCAGGCTGAACGTGGCTGGGGTTTTGAAGGGACATCCAGGTGTTGCTGGTGCTACTGGAATCATAAGTGATGAATCTGGAAATTGGATTCCAGGCTTCACGCTCAATCTGGGTAAGCGAAGGAGCTTCATGTCATCTGAGTTGTGGGGTATATTTGAGGGCTTAATGTTTGCATGGGAAGAGGGAATTAAAAGTGTTGGTGCAGTCTGATTCTCGTGTGGCAGTTGAGTCTCTGAAGAGAGCCCCTGATGCATTTGATCCTAATAGAGAACTCATTAACTGCTGCATTAATCTTATCAAGCGCAAATGGGATTGCAAAGTTGAATATATCGACAGAGAAGCGAACTTGGCCGCCAAGGGCTTAGCAGCTAACTTTGAAAACCTTTCATTGGAAGTTACCCTCTACAAATAGCCAGCCTCCCGGTGTATTTTGGGCACAAAGATTCTGTGGGGGAATTGGTTGTCAGTCTTAGTTGTAAAAAGCTCAAGAAAATATCCAGCTATAGGTTGATTTGAAGGGAAAAAAGTGAGAACTAATTAACAAATTTTAGTCTCAACGGATAGGTTCCATAGACATAGCTTTAAAAATATACGGGATATATTTATTTGAATATATCAGCTCCATCCTATTTGGAAACCAACTTTTAAATCCCCTGCGCTGAAATTGCATCTACAATATCCTTTTCTTATCCAAATTCAGGTGAGGTGAAACAAACACCTTGATCTTTTGCAGTTGATTGGTCAGCCGTGACTAAATGCTTGCTCTTGTTTAGCCTCGACGGCACCGTGCGGTCTTGAATGCAAGAGGTGAAAATAGGGTCAAATGCACACGTAGGAGATGATTGTGATTGTGAATCGCTACAACAGCAGAAGTTTGGATCTGTTTCTGCGTTCAAGCCCGTTGCTTGCCTTGTTTAGCTTCGGAGCCGGCAGTGTCAAGGAAGGTGCATGGCCTGTCTCTGATATGATTTGCTAATTAGCTGCAAATTAATTGATATGTTGCCATGCTAATTTTTTATTTTCCCTACCAAATGGGAGTTGGAGTCGGCATGCAAATCAAATTTGCTTTTTATTCATAAAAAATGACAAGGCAAAATCATGGCAATTTTGTAACGCGTGGAACAAAAATACATCCTAAATAACTACACAATCTCGGAAGTATTAAACTGACCAATGACTTAGCCTAAGAGCGTGTTTGGCAGTGTGGTTGTGGGTGTTTTTTAAATAACTTTTCGTGTCAAAATGCATGCCAATGGTGTTTTTTTATTTTTTAAAAATTATTTTTGACATCAGCACATCAAAACGATTCAAAACGTACAAACCATATTAAATTTTAGCAAAAAAAAAAATTCAAATTTTTTGGGAACGCAGCCGCGTTCCCAAACATTACCTTCAACTTAGGTCAGAGGTTGGGTGGACTC
>Ga0325404_1003572_pt1 | contig 16556 bp, 6 predicted proteins | sample PopdelMetagenome_18_FD_205664 | JGI IMG/M metagenome (GOLD analysis project Ga0325404, IMG submission 205664) | Populus deltoides microbial communities from Bellville, Georgia, United States - Xylem-Control-R1 | ecosystem: Host-associated > Plants > Phyllosphere > Stem > Wood/Secondary xylem... | reverse complement strand
GAGAAAGATTCATCATAAACATAAGCATTTTAGGCCATGGAATAGCCTAAAGAAATATAAGGGATAGATTTTGGCTCTAGCTTGATTGGGGTGCAAGGTTGGGCCGGTAAGTGGTAAACATAGACAATCAAAAGTTTTATAGTTTATGATAATTTGGTTGACACCCAAACAAAGCCCAAAGGAGAGAGATTTTGAATTAGAAGTTCTCCCCCTATTGTTAGAATAAAGACATTTTATGGGCTTTCGAAAAAGTTCCCAGTAAATTATTAAATTGAGGGAAAATACAACTTACACCAAATTCTTAAGGCATGGGGTGAAGCTATATATATTTGGTGTGGTAATCAACAGGGATTAAATAATAATGAGAGCCATCTTTGCTAGTTTGAGCCCAAGGTGGAGTGGTTCTTCTTATGGCTATAGTTTGTTGAGGCAAGCAAAGCCTGAGAAGTCGGCGAGGGTAAGTTTAATGACTTTCAAGGAGATTGTGCAGTTCCTCAAACATCAAGGAAGTTTCTTGAGCATGAATCAGTCCAGCAATACCTTGAAACTCCGAACCAATGCCTTGAAGAACATAGAGTATGATGTCATCATTGAAAACATGATGATCGATGAGAGTAGTTCATCGACAAGCTTTGTGACTACGTTAAAGAACTCCGTGACCAAACAAGAGTCGTGTTGGATGGTAGAGAGTTTTGATCGAAGAACACAGGTACGTCATTTGCTTGCGTAGAGCTTTTTCAATTTGTTCAAAGCTTCACTGGAGGTGCAGAAGTAGAAATTAGGGGTTTGATGTTAGTGCTGACCGTAAAGAAAATAGCTTAGAGTAGGATGCTGATCTTAGCGTCATTTTCGGAGGTTGAAAATGAATTGGAGACAGACAATACCATATTTAACTGTTTTTCTGACGGAAAATTTTGTGGGTGTTTAACTAATACGAGATGACATGCCCGCGCGTTGCTGCGAGCTTATAAAACAAATTCACTTGATAGTATTATAATTGTGAACCAGCGCTAGATAAGTAATAGCAATTAAAGGTATGATGGAGCAAATATTTCATGACGAAAAAAAAGTTGTGTTGGCGATCCAAAACTTAGAGACTGAATAAAATGATTTATAGTAATTTACAGTGTTTTGTAATGAAAGATATAGTGTTTTCGCCACATGATTTAGCTTTTCAGTTAATAAAAAGAAAAAATTACAAAGCTAAATTCTCTACCAACTTAATATTAAAAAAAAAAACCAACAAAGATAATTTTGGAAGGAAAAAAACCCATGAGAAAAAACGTTGTAGCAATTGACAATGTTTTGGGAGGAAAACTATAACACTTTTCCCAGTAAAATAAAATAAAAAAGATTTAGAGAAACATTGTAACAATCCACAGTGTTTTGTGAGAAAAACTACAACACTTTCCTCATATGATTTAGTTTTATTGTAATTATAATTCTTAACCAACTCAATATTAAAAAAAAATCGACAAAGATAATTTTGGAAAAAATCATAAAAAAATCACATGGGAAAACACTGCAACAATTCATAGTGTTTTAAAGAAGAAAAATTACAAAGTTAAATTCTTAATCAGCTCAATATTAAAAAAAAATAGATAGAGATAATTTTATAAAAAAAATAACAAAACAAACACCAAAAAAAAAAGAAAAATCATGTTGGAAACACTGTAGCAATTCACAGTGTTTTGTGATGAAAGCTACAGTGCTTCCCCACATGATTTAGCCTTATTTGTAATGATTTGTAATTGTAATTCACAAACAACTCAATATTAAAAAAATAAAATGAAAAAGGATAATTTGAAAAAAATTATAAAAAAAACCATATGGGAAAAAATACTGTAGCAATGGACAGTAATTTTTTAAAAAAGTTATAGTGCTTTCCTCACATATTGTAACTGTAATTTTTAACCAGCTCAATATTAAAAAATAAAATAAAATAAAGATAATTTTGGAGGAAAAAAAACCATGCGGAGAAACACTGTAGCAATCAACAATGTTTCAAAGAAAAAAAAATTACAAAACCAAATTCTCAATCAGCTCAATATTAAAAAAAAATCGACAAATATAATTTTGAAAAATAAATAAATAAAATAGAAAAACTAAGTGGAAAAACATCGCAGCAATCCACAATATTTAAAAAAAATTACAAAGTAAAAATTTAAACCAGGTCAATATTTAAAAGGTAAAATCAACAAAAATAATTTTGAAAAAAAAATAAATGAAAAAATAAGAAAAAATAAGAAAGTAAGAAAAAAATTACAAAACCAAATTCTCAATCAGCTCAACATTAAAAAAAAATCGACAAATATAATTTTGAAAAATAAAAAAATAAAATAGAAAAACTAAGTGGAAAAACATCGCAGCAATCCACAGTATTTAAAAAAAATTACAAAGTAAAAATTTAAACCAAGTCAATATTTAAAAGGTAAAATCAACAAAAATAATTTTGAAAAAAAATTAATGAAAAAATAAGAAAAAATAAGAAAGTTAAAAAAAATAATTTTGCAAAAAAAAAAAGAAAAAAAAGAAGGAAAAGTTAGCAAAAAAAAAGAAAAAAAAAAGGAAAAACACTGTGGATTACTGTTGTAATCCACAGTGTTTTGTGTGTGGGGGAACAGTGAATCCCCCACATGGTTTAGTATATTTGTTAATGTCATCGGTGCTTCTTCTTCGGATGTATGGATGGATATAGGCCGTCGAAAAAAACCTGGTCAGTAATTTTTGGTCTGTCAATAAATTCATTGTTCATAAAAAAAAATTACCAATAGCTTTATAGACGTACAATGCGCGCAAAAAAAATTTTATCCCCCTGAAATATACCGACGAAATAATTTGTCGGTGATATATAATGGTATCTGTAGTAATTCTTTTCCAACTCTTTAGAATATATCGACAAAATAATTTCATCGGCGATGTAACAGTTGCAGTGGCATTTCAGTAATTCTTTTCCAACTCTCTAAAATATACTGACAGAATAAGTCCGTTGATAACCCTGTCCGTAATAATTTAAAAATATTTTTAAAAAAATCTATTGAACAAAAATAAAAAATAATTAAAAATAAATAAATTTGTATAAAATTCAAGTATTTAAAAATCAATTATCTTAATATAAAAGCCAAATATATATTACAAATTTATACATTTAAATACAATGAAACTAGATGATCCTGCTTTCAACCACAAATCCGGATTGAAATCGGGATGGGTAGAAGGATCGTCCTCGTATCTCTCCTTCAACTAGCTATTATATGTCTCCCAAAAATTAAAAATGAAATCATCAAATTTAAGAAAATAATAACTTAAGAAAGAAAATTTTTGAAAAAAACGTACCACAAAGAGTTGATCTTGGCTGTCGATGAACTGCTCCACCCCTTTTTGGCGGTCTTCATTCCGCACGTGTGTTTCCACAAAAAGCTCCATTGGGCTTGGCTAATATCCAAGAGTCGTACCCTGTAAGATAACAATGTTATCAGTTAAATATATTTATAAATAACAACAAATTAATTAAAAATAGATGTAATTAAAATAAATCTTACCATCCACTTTGCATGCGAAACAAAAGGAACTGAGCTGCCAGTATGCTTGGTAACCGAAACGTGTGATCATTGTGTGTAACCCTCGGACATTACGTGCTGAATATATTCCACCTATATATTCTCCGAGATGTATGATGACCTGAAATCCTTCCAAACTATCATGTCATTCCAACCTAGTAGAACGTTTTCCTTGGCATATTTTTTAGATTTGTTTTGTGCCTCGTACCAAAAATCACGCAAACTTTATGGTACAAACATATTATATATATATATATATATATATATATATATATATATATATGAGTAAATGACAAATAAAATTTTAATATTTGGAATTAAAAAAAAATTATCCTAACTTCGATGTTACCTAATTGTAGTGTAATTCTCCTAAACTCTTATCGCAACATTATCATTTGCTCTATTCCACTCAAATTTAGCCTTGTAATAAAAAATTAAAAAAGAAAAAATTCAATAATTTCAATAAAGTAAATGAATTAACATAATAAATAGTAAAAATTTTAAGTTAATACCAACCATAAATCTTGTAAACCATGCATCAACTTGTGGTTTCCATTCATGATGTTTGGAAACCTGCCTCCATTGAAACAATAAAATTTCCATCGACGATTTAAATGATGATGTTATTATTCAGGTAGCCTCAATGTTTGTGAACCTAAAAATTGATAAATTTAATGAAATATTATTTATTCATAAATATCTTGTGCTCACGACGTGCAATTAATTTTCCCCAACACATCTATTCAAATTTATGAAAAAAAAATCAATTTTTATTTTTTAAAATAAAAATTCAGCACAACCTCCCCTATACGGGAAACTACCAAAAAATTTTAATCCTACAAATAGACAACATATATGCCACAAACTAGTTGATTTTATTTTATTTCTTCCAACAACTTTGAATAATTCAATTTCATAGAAAATTCTCATTTTCTATGTGATAATATTTTTAATCCTAAATGGACAAGAATTTCTTAATTAAATTTAATCCTATATATTCAATTGAAATTGAACAACAAATTCGAAAATAACAATTAAATTCAATAAAAAAAATTAAAAATTATTGCCATAACAAATAAAATTCAACACAACTATTACTTCATAAAATTATAATGTAAAACCTCTGGGCAAAAAATTATAAATTGACTAGTTTCATGTAAAACAAAAGGAAACAAATTTGTAACTCCTGATTGGGTTATCATAAAATTCTGAAAATTTGTGTGGAGCCTTCTAATATGATTAATTAGCTTGGGTTAAAATTTCAGAATTTTAGAGAAATTCAGAAATTTGACGAAAAATCACAATTTAACTAGTTTTACGTTATTAGACGTAATTTTAAATCCGACCATCAGATTGAGCTGAAAGTTTATGAGGAATCTTAAAATATATTGAATAAAATCTGATTAAAATTTTAGGATGAACGGAGCTCAGTAGTGCTATCAAAGAATAAGGACCGTCAAATGGAAGCAAAAATACTCATTAAGGGTAAAATAGTAATTTTCCATTACAAATAAAACAAGGCAGCCCCTTTTCTGCTATGAAATGCCAACTGGGAAGTAAAAAATATGGAAAGAAAAAAAGAAAGAAAATAAGAGAAGAACATGAGAAGTTAAGAGAAAAACAAGAAAAAGTGAGAGAGAGCTTTGAAACTTGTAATATTGAAAGGCTTAGAACATTAAATTAAGGAAGAATCAAGTGAAGGAAGATATAAGAAAGGTGAGGAGGGTTGGCCACACTAGGAGGAGAAGAAAAGTTGGGAGAACTTAGATTGGTAAGCATGAAAAGTTTATATTTTTACTTGAATGAACTGTTTTTGGGTGTATTTGAGTAAGTTATCAAACAATGACAATTAAATTTGATTTAATTTCTCATAATATTTATTTTTTAAAATTAGGGTTCTTATGAGAGTTTGGGGATTTTGAGAAAAATAGTAAGCATGATGTAATTGAGGTAGAATAGTATAGAAATAGTGAATGTAAGTAGTAATTAAGAAAGAAATTGAATAATGTTGAAGAAAAGAACTTGTAATTAAGGATGAGGAAATATAGGAATAAGGTTTTGAATGTTTTATGTTTGAGAAATGATGTTCTTTATCTTATTTGAAGTATTCAAAATATAAATAAGTGAAGAAACATCATAAGAATGTGAAAAGAAAGAATAAATAAATGGTAGGAAAAGTTCATGGGAGAGTTCTTTAAGTGAGTTAAAAGAAGAAAATTGATTAAAACTATATGTTGAAAATGAGGTGACAAATGAATGAAAATTTTGGTGTAAACCCCAATTAAATAAAAGATATTACGTGCTTCATATTTAGGCAAGTAGGAGAAATAATAATGGATTAATAATGTAGTGCAATCTGATTGATTCAGGAGTTGTACCGGGATCAGGGCATCAGGCAGGAGGAGCTAGGCCATCACGAGCAAGTGATAAGTGATACATCACTTTCTTTTAAAATTCAAAGTTTCATTATTAGTTATGGGTTGTTTATGACATGTTGATATGAAAGAAGTAGATGAAGAAATTGTTGGTATTATAATTGAATTACCGGTTAGTTAATATAGAATTACTGGTTGGTTAGTATAGAAGTACCAGTTGGTTAGTAGGAATTACTGGTTGGTATGGAATTACCGGTTAGTTAATATAGAATTACCGGTTGGTTAGTATAGAAGTACCGGTTGGTTAGTAGGAATTACCGATTGGTATGGAATTACCGGTTAGTTAATATAGAATTACTGGTTGGTTAGTATGAATTACCGGTTAGTTGGTATGAATTACCGGTTAATATGAATTACCGGTTAGTATAGAAGTACTAGTTAGTTAATATAGAATTACCGGTTTATTAGTATGAATTACCGGTTAGTTAGTATGAATTACTAGTTAATATGAATTATCGGTTAGTATAGAAGTACCGGTTAGTTAATATAGAATTATTGGTTGGTTAGTATAGAAGTACCGGTTGGTTAGTAGGAATTATCGGTTGGTATGAAATTACCGGTTAGTTAATATATAGAATTACCGGTTGGTTAGTATGAATTACCGGTTAGTTGGTATGAATTACCGGTTACTATAGAAGTACCAGTTGGTTAGTATAGAATTACCGGTTGTATTGGCTATTGATAGAGAATAGCCGGATGTTGGGTAATTCGTATGGAATTACCGGTTGTATTGGCTATTGATAGAGAATAGCCGGATGTTGGGTAATTCGACCGGTTTGATAGTTGGCTATTTAAGAGGGTTAACCAGGTTTGAGGTAAAATTGTGAATTACCAAATTAAAAATTAAGCAATGAGTGTTGGTCACAGAGGTCCTATAAGTATAGGATTAATAAATTATGAATGAGTTATTAATGTTGATATATAGTAAATTGGTGATGAAAGATAATTTGATATAATTTTGAAGACTTGTGAACATAATAGCTTTATCATCTTTAATGTGTTATCTTCCTTATTTCTTATTAATGTTATGTATACAGGTTTTTTACGAGGTGATGCGGAGCTTTAAATATGGGCTTTGTGATTTAATTTGTTTATTTTGTGAAATGTAATATATTTGCTTTATGTGTAATTTGTATTCTATGTAGATTGTAATATATGTATCCTGAATATGTTTTGCTTTCGGTACTTATACATTTAAAATGTATGAGTAAGGAACTAATATTATTAAACTATTCAAAAAGAAAATTAGTAATTATAATCTTGTATGTGTAGAAGATGAATGCATGTTAATGTAATAATTAATTCAATATGAATCTTTTAATATTGTGATTGAATCAAAATGGAAGTTTTGAGTATTGTGATTGAATGAAGTCTAGTCGATAACTTGGTAACATCAGAAAACAAAGGAAACTCTGCCAAAATTTCAAAAAAAAAATTCCCACAATCTTAGACATGCTATTCAATACTTGACATTAGTAAAGAAATGTTTGAGATTTCATGACATTATAATATGAGGATGTTACATATAAAGAACAAATAATTGAACAAAAACATAGACAAAAAATAAAAAATATTACAAAAAGAAATATAGGTTTAAGGAATGAAACATTCTTACCTTAATGGCGTGCTTAATTTGAGAGTTGAACTAGGTGTGATACAAAAAAAAAACAAAAATATATTGTTAAAAAAACCTTAGAAAAGAAGAAAAATAAGAAGAAAATACTTCAAAAATTTACCTACATATACCTGCTGATTGTGTTTAGAGAAAGAAAGCTTAATTTCTAGCCTTGATGTTTGAGAGATAGAATGTAATAGTAGATTAGCAAGGAGAGAATTTGAGAAAAAACTAATATTTAGCTAAGAAAAAAAATAAAGTTCTGATGCACTCATTGTGTTTTTATACTATGTTTAAGGGACATAATTACTGACAAAATATTAAATATTATTATTTTTAAATAGTCTGTTAGTGATTCCATCAGTAAATTCCTTTTAAATTTTTGTTTCGCCCTAAAAATTTCAAAAACCCCTTCAGATTTTTTCATTCCGTCCATGATTCTGTTGGTAAAAAAGTCAATAGTCAATAGTAAAAAATGCATTAATTACCAGTGCGTTGGAATTCGCAATCCGTCGGTGATTCCGTTGGGAAACTTACAACTCAGTTAGTAAAAGCATTCAGTGCCAACACGTTGTAATTCGCAATCCGTCGGAGATTCCATTGGGAATATGAAAACTTTAATTGTTATCACTGACATGTGAAGGGAACAATTTTCTTTGTCTCTGAAATATATCGACGAAAACAGACCATTAGTGTACCCGTATGTAATTTGCTCTATGAATAGTGCAAGGGAGAAGGGGAACAATTCCCTTCGCCTATGAAATATATTGACGGAAACAAACTTTTGGTATACCCGTTTGTAATTTGTTCCATGGATAGTGCCAGGGAGAAGGGGAACCGTTCCTTTCGCTTTTAGAATATATCGACAGAAATAGACCATCGGTACACCTGTGTGTAATTTATTCCATGAACAGTGCCAAGGAGAAGGGGAGCATTTCCCTTTGCCTCTGCAATATACCAACAAAAATAGACATCGGTATGCCCATGTGTCATGAACAAACCGACGAAAACAAACTTGTGCTTGTCCATTGGAGCTCAGAACAACATTCAACTCCTCAGCGTCAACATCAACAAAACTATTCTCGGTGACGTGAAAATTTGAATTTTCTTCAAAGTCAATCCATGGAGCAACTCAATATAGATCAACTAACTCACTAACTTGAAAGACATCATCTCCCATATTTGATTCATCGTTCTCATCCTGAATAACCTCGACACAACCTCTAGGCTTGGTTTTCAATACAGATAACCAATCAACTCTTGAATGATCCTTTATAAAGGAAAAGGTGTATGTGTAATAAACTTGTTAGCATTTCTTAACAAAAACAAAGACATCGTTAACGTTGTGGAGTCTAGCTTTTGAATTAATTTTGACCAAACCATGATAGGGATCTACTCTGATTCCTCTATTAGTGATGTCATACAAATAACATTTGAATAAAAATACTCTATTTTACTCGCTATGATATTGTAATTCAATTACCTTTTCTAATTTCTCATAATAATCAACTTTAAACTCATTAGAAGTCGATCTCTTAAACAAACCCATTGTTATGTCTTTCTACCTTGCCCATATTTTTAGTATGAAACACGTGTCTATTGATAAAATACTCATTGTAGCACTTCACCTTTCTTTCAGGACCCAGACTTAGTAAATACAATGTAATACTAATTAACATTCCCTCCCAATTTATAAACCTAGTACATAAAGTACAACAATGAACAATGAATGAGAAATGTGTAATTAAATTATGTATCCTAATAGATAACGATAATTAAACAGTACTTACATGTGTTCTGAACCACGTAGAAAATTGTTTATCTTGTAATTGGAAGATTTTGATTGTGGTCAGCAGTGAGTTTTTAGACAGTAAAAATTGACGATGTTGCCTACGAGGTATTCAACAATGTATGAGTTTGTGATATTAAAAGAGAGAAATAGTTCATTAATAACAAAGTTTAAGTAGTATACTTACTAAATAAAAAGTCTCAGTTCATCACAGTTAATATAACACATAATTATGTGCTTGTCTGAATTTTATTTCAGACAAATATCTTCCCCTGACAGCATTTTTTGGTGCGGATCATCTAGGATTGGAGAATATTGACAAGTTCCCACTCGACGACACTTTATCACCATTATCATGATTTTTGTTCTCAATTAAGGCTTAAAATAGTATGATATAAATGTTGAGATCTTTTCAACAATATAGGCCTCATATATCGAAGCCTCAACATGTGCCTTGTTTCTAAGTTTTTTCTTAAACTTGAACAAGCACCTTCATGAAGTTAAATGAATGTTTTAAATTATAGAAAACAATGAAAATAAATTTTTAATTACATTGCATGTGTAATCTTTAACCTCTCGAATGGATATATCCATCCACACTGAACTAAGCCTCTAACTTTTGCCTTAAACAGTAAATGTATAGGTAGATGCTTCATCGAGTTAAAAAATGATGGAGAGAATATCATCTCAAGTTTGTATATTGTCTGGACGATATTCGCTTCAAGCCTTTCAATGTGTTGTGTCTATAACTTGTTGGAGCATATATCTCTCCAGAAATGACTGATCCACATGAATGCATTTCATATCCTCTTTGGCAATAAATCCCGATAAGCTAATGGAATGAGTGTTTGCATAAAGATGTAACAATCATGACTTTTCATTCCATACAATCTGCAATCCTTAAAATTAACCAATCTTGATATGTTTGAGGCATGTTCATCAGGAAACATTGTAACAACCCGGCTTTTCAAGCTCAAAACAACAGTAAATTTTTTTTTGTACTATATACACATCGTGTCAGTAATCGACGAACATGTTCCCTTCACATCATCAATATACAATCCATACATCAACAACAATCAACATTTCAGTTAAAAGTGAATCTTACATAAACTCATACTATTATGTTTGCTTGATTAGAAGTTCACATTTAAAATATACATGCATAGACATGAGTTTGTATTCTATCCTATAAATAGTCATCATGAATTTAATCTAAAAGGATTTAATAATAGTTATACATTCAATACATTGATTCATATAAAACACATCATGATTTAGAATGCAACTACATGATTCCTTGCAAAAGTAGATTCCCGTGTATTGGGTTTTCTAGGCACCTTGTTGGTATGACGTCCCTACTACAATACAAAACATTTACAAGAATGCAATTACCTAATAATAATAATAATAATAAAATGGTCTGGCAGTTTAATGAAGCATTAACATTATCTCATGTTTGAAGCGTGACATTTGTAGTTCCTTCATGTTCTTGGTATACACAACTTGCAGTATATATATATATATGCACCAATTCTTACAATCAACCATAATCTTAAATCCGGCCAATCTTTTAAGACATCATTTATCGAGGTTAATAGTTCACTAACCACGGCTATCCCCTTCGAATGCCATCAGCCAAAGCTAATCAACAATTTGTCCCGGTCATCCATTCAGATGCCATTAGCCAAAACTAATCATTCATTTGTCCGGGTCATCCATTCGGATGCCATTAGCCAAAGCTAATCATTCATTTGTCTCGGCCATCCCTTCGGATGCAATTACCAAAGCTAATCACTCATTTGTCCCGCCCATCCCTTCGGATGCAATTAGCCAAAGCTACTTATTCGTTTGTCCCGATCATCCTTTCGGATGCCATTAGCCAAAGCTAATCATTCATTTGTCCCGGCCATCCCTTTGGATGCAATTAGCCAAAGCTATTCATTCGTTTGTCCCGGCCATCCCTTCGGATGGCATTAGCCGAAGCTGATCAATTGTTTACATTTAAGCATTTGACAGTCTGGTATCTGAATTAACACAATACAGTAACATTCATGATAAAGTATTTTCATTATTCAACATTATTTAAAAGGAAGGTGAAAGTCACCTACCTGTAGTAGAAGCTCTACTCGTGCTCCCATGTTGCTGTTGTTGCACCACACCGGTGGTCCTTCCTACAGTCACAGACTCATCTCATAAATTTTTCTCATTCAAGGATATATTTTATAATAATCATATCAATAGCTAATAAATCTTTCTTTCAATCATTTCTTTATTTATATTTTACATTTTTCTCATTACACCCATTAATGTTGTCATCCTTTATCCAACCATAGTTATCATTCCTTCATGTCGATATTACAGAGAATCCATAGTCATCCATTACTCATATGTTACTTTTTATGCATGTTCATTTCCTCATAATAACATACATACATATATCATGTATATTTTCAGAGTTAGTATCTCAATGTGCAAGTGTTAGTATGACTCAATTTTTTTATATAGTATTCATGTGAAAGTCTACTGTTTCTGTCTAACTTTGAACTCTTACTGTCCAATTTTCAATTGTTACTATCCAACTGTTACTGTCTAGATATTGAACTATTACTATCCAACTGTTACTATCTAACTTTGAACTGTTACTGTCTAGACATTTGAGCTGTTACTGTCTACACATTGAACTGTTATTATCCAACTATTACTGTCTAACTTTGAACTGTTACTGTCTACACATTGAACTGTTACTGTCTAACATTGAATTGTTATTGTCCAACTGTTACTGTCTAACTTTGAACTGTTACTGTCCAATTGTTACTGTCTAACTTTGAACTATTATTGTTTACACATTGAACTGTTACTGTCCAACTGTTATTGTTTGAACACTCATCAGATTTTTAACTATATCTAGAGTTATAGAACTCTGTTTCAAGCATGATTAGTCTCGTTGGAAAGCTAATACACGAGACTACAAGTTCTCTAAAGGAAGGAGAACCCAGTTCTGCCTCTGAGATAGTCAAAATTGCTCATCAACAAACACTACCCTATAGGGTCTGTCAGGACCCAATCTCGGTTGATGACCCATAGCTGGGGTTCTACAGTTCCATATTGAGCAAGACCAATTTTTCTTAGTTAGCTAACATCCAAAACTACAATTAATATGAAGAAACTTGATCCTAATTCTCTCATCCTTCTACTCGAATTCTCTCTAAAAGTCAGGAGACGAATATGTCCATATTCATCAACCTTTCCATTTACACACAACATCCACAATTTAACTTTCTCTTTTTTATCTCAACCCCTGGCCATATCACATATCGTTTAAGAGTGTCAAAAAAAAAATCTTTATAAGAGCCAATTTATCTTATTTATTTCAATCTTCCCTCTTAACGTCAAAATAAAACATTTTTATCAATTTTACAAACTTTCCGAACAATATTCTTCTAAACACAATCCTTGACAACAGTTTCAATCAACCATAAATAACAAACGAATAATATTCCAAACAATCTATAGTGTCAAGTTATAATGCATTATTATGAGTATAACATATCCAAATATTAACTTCATCAAATGGTGAAATTTCTAGAAATATGGGTTTAACCGAACTGACTTCAAACTTGCAGACCTACTGTGCGAGATACATAACTTTTATATCGAATGTTTGTTTCAGATCTCCACCATTCAGAATCTAGATAGTATCAAGAAGACCAACATATCCAAATTATAGCCTAATCCAACGGTGGCTAAAGGAGAAAACAGACAGCAAAGAGAACTATCCAAAAGTGTATTTTCCCAGATATTTCCCCCCTCGATATCTCTCAAACGGGGACTGATATTGAAACTCCCTCCAGTGAAAATGTACATGACATGGATGAGAACAACATAACCGAATATTGTTCTGATCTAACGGTGGAAGGTGGACTTATAGCTGTCGGATGTTCTGCCATCAATATGTCTTCTCTCCAGCCTCTCTCTAAACTCTCTCTTACTCTTGCCAGTCCATCCATGAGAGAAAATAGAATGCTATTTATAGTTCTAACATCTTTGCATTTAATTATCCCTTACTTAAATATTTTACATTTCCAAGACGTATCAATAATGGTTCAACTATCACCATTCAATCGTATCTTTATTCTTTCATTTAACATCAGACACACATTTTATTTTTAATCCATCCTTCCTTAAGGGATGTGTGTGTGGGTGTGTATAAAATCATTTTCTCAAAATATAACAATGATCCCTCACATCATAAATCAATTTATATAATTTCCAATACATAACTTCAACTAAAAAAGTAAATTGTAACATCTCCTATTTCTTCCCAACATAAAGGGGCACGACACTTTTGGTCATGCAATGCTTCAAAAGGAGCCATTCCTATTGTGGCCTAATAACTATTATTATACATGAATTTCACCAGAGGCAAGTATTCTTCCTAACTACCCTCGAAGTCTAGTATACATGTCATCAACAAATCCTCTAAAGTCTGAATGGTCCTCTGAGTCTGCCCGTCTGTCTGTGGATGGAATGCAGTGCTCAACCTCAATTTCATCCCTACAACATTTTAAATCCTTGGCCATAAGCTAGATGTGAACTTTGGGTCACAGTCACACCTAATAGATACCGGCACCCCATGCAACCTTACAACCTTTTTAACATACAATTTGACTAATTTATCTACTGGGTTAGTCATCCTTAGTGGTAGGAGAAGGGCTGACTTAGTTAAATGGTCCACAACCACCCATATTGCATCATTCTCCCCTCTCTTTTTTTCCAACCTTTATGGTTTTACCTTTACACCGTAAAGATCTAGTTTAAAATTATTCCATTATGTATTGTCTAACAGTAACCTTTTATGTTGAATCCCACAATTAAAACTATTACCTTCTGTATACAATTATATTAGCAAAATTTAGCCACCATTCTTACACCATCAGGATGTTGTTATAACCTTTAATCGTGTATCATTTAGTTATCTAGCATGATGTTTGTTTGTCCGTAACTTATTTATCAAAACAACAACTTTGTCTCCCCTTTTAGGGCCTTCACTTTAGTTCTCATTCATGGGATTTTAACCTATTTTCACCACCCTTGATTCTTCAGACATATATAAATTTTAAATTCATCTACGCTCCCTTCACTATCATTGTACTGTGATTTTCTTAGTTTTATTTGTATGAATTATCTTAAACCATTCTCATCACGTGACTTCTAGGTGTACTTCATCATCCTCATCGACCATATCACATGATGTGTATCATTTTGTATTACATACGCAACATCCATTTCTATGCATAACTTTCATTTATCCCAAACATTGTCGGTGAGAATACTATTGGGTATAATACATCATGTGATATTTTGCTAAAAATGGTTCGGCTATTATCATTTTTTTGTAATAAAATGTTCAAAACAAGTACAAAGCGAGCATTTCATTATAATTCATGTGCAAAAACCCCATTTCACCGCTTTTTCCTTTTATTTCCTATTTAACTAGATTTTCCATTGAAGAAAATCATACAAAATCCCTTACATTTTCTTATCAACCTTCTACACATTTGCATGAATTTTACATACATTTTAAACCTTTTTAAAACACGACTTCCAGAATTCTCCATATTATAGATAGTCAGCTTCCGTATATTTCCTAACTGATTTCTACATATTCAAGAGAATCAAGGGTATAGACAATTTTCCTATCGTTTTGGAACCATTCTGAAAAGGATTATGCGTTTTCTCCTCCCCTTTTTCTTCACTCTCTCATGGGCTCTTTCAATTTGTTACCGGCAATTATGTTCATTATTTTACCAATATAAAATCATATGTGTCATCATGATGTTGGTCACATAACCGTTCAACATTCAAAACGGATCCAACCTTTGTTGATTCATCTATCTCCTTAAAGTTCTCCTTATAATCCATCTAAATCGTAAGGTTTCATCCCTAGCTCTTTATAATTTAAGGGATCAAGAACCACATAGTCGTTGACATCTTTATCCTGATTTGCCTAAACCATATAGGTAACTTAATCTCCCACAAATCTGAAAAGCTTTATTATTATTTTATTACCATCATATGACACTTATCAATACAACAATTTTTATTTGTGTTACCTCCTGCATCCTTTGCATTTCATAAACCCACTGAACCTTATCTACTAGCTCTGATACCAACTGTAACAACCCGACTTTTGAAGCCTAAAACAACAATATTTTTTTTTGTACTTGATACACATCGTGTCGATAATCGGCGAACATCACTACCAGAAATTCGCTAAATACCAACGGATTTACCGACGGAATATTTCTGTCGGTAATTTGAGGTCGAAATTACCGACGGACACTTTTCCGTCCGTACTTCAGTCGTTCGGAATTAAAAAAAAGGCGGGTCGCTGACGTGGAGGTTTTGGCGGGTTATTTGTTTTCCGACGGATTCAAAACGACAGTCCGTGCAGTGCCCGTACAGTGACGTGACCGGTTCGCCGTTTAAATTGCCGACAGACTCACCGAGGGATTTGAAATGGCAGATCCGTATGGTGACGTGTCTATGTTTCCGTCAGAATCACCGAAGGTTTAACAGACGGAAATTCCGTCGATGAAACCGTCGGAAAAAGTTAATATATGACAGCTCTAGCGACCCACTCCTCCCCTATTTCTCCTTCTTCTTCCTAATCCCAACTCTCCCCATCTGCAAACAACCAGCCCCCCTCCCCCCCCAAAAAATAAATCTTCCTTATATCAGCACAACAAGTTATATTTCTTGAAGTTTTGTGGTCACAGCATCCGTGTTCTGATTTACCAATGGATTTTATCAATTTTTGTAAGTAATTCTATCTTTTTAAATTTTAACATTTAATTAAATGTCAATTTTATTGTTTTTTTAGTATATGTATTTTGGTAGTAGATGTACATGTTTTATTGTTATTTCTCAAACAAACTTGTAGTATATGAGTGTATAATTCTATACCTGTTATGGTTTGTTAGATTTTGTAAGATTGTATTTGTTTGTAAATTGTTAAAACTTTATGGAACTACCGAAGTACATGTGCTATTTTGAAATAATTAATAGCTTGCTTAATGGGTCCGTTTAAAGTTTTATCAATGGTATTGCGGAGTGGTAATTTCTATAAATTTATATATTTTAATTCGTATGGA
>Ga0325404_1003564_pt1 | contig 16572 bp, 10 predicted proteins | sample PopdelMetagenome_18_FD_205664 | JGI IMG/M metagenome (GOLD analysis project Ga0325404, IMG submission 205664) | Populus deltoides microbial communities from Bellville, Georgia, United States - Xylem-Control-R1 | ecosystem: Host-associated > Plants > Phyllosphere > Stem > Wood/Secondary xylem... | reverse complement strand
GCTACAGAATTGAAAAGTAATAAGAAAAATACAGAACTTCTTCATTAAACTTCTCTGCACATTCAAGCTTTATTTCTTCTATCATATTCTTCTTCTTCTTCTTCAACAAAATACCAGAACTTAAACAAATTCTTCCGTGAAGTCTTGTTGATCATTAAAAATCGATATGTATGACACGAAGAAATTAGTATATGACCTTTCCTTTTTCCTTCTTCTTGATTTTTCTGTTTCATTTGATATGTTGGGTAATGAATTTGTTATAAGATCATCTAAAACTGTTTGGCTATTGGGTCAAGCTTTAGGTGATTAGCAAAGTCATTTTCAAAAAATGAAAAGATTAATATGGTTACTAATTATTTTTTCTATATTATTGGCATTTGCAGTTTTCCAGCCAGATGGGCAAACTCCAGTCTCTTCTACAGACAAGCCAATATCTTCTCAACGTGAAGTCACGGAGTTCACACCTCCGAGGCCTCTAAGGACTGATGAAATCCCTCAAATAGTCAATGATTTCAGAATTGCTGCGAGGAACGCAATAGAAGCTGGTAAACTTTCTATATCAGATATTCTGGAATCTCTGAATTTTCTTACAGGATTTTAACAAGCTGACCATTACGTGATTGCACAGCATTTTAGAAACTTTAGCTTCATCCCACCCGAAACAAAAATGTAAAGTTTTTGTGTTGGAAATGAAGTTAGAACATCTGCAAATTGGGTTTCATAAATAATATACACCATCACTTAAAGCTTGTTCTGTGCTTTTTATAGGTTTTGATGGAGTTGAGATCCATGGGGCTCACGGAAATCTAATTGACCAGTTTATGAAAGATCAAGTAAACAACAGAACAGACCAATATGGTGGATCACTAAAGAACCGCTGCCGGTTCCCTTTGGAAATAGTTGAGGCTATAGCGAATGAGATAGGATCAGATAAAGTTGGAATAAGACCATCTCCTCATGTAAACTTTATGGAATCAAAAGACTCGGATCCTGAAGCACTAGGGCTCCACATGGTTAAATCCTTGAATAAACACGGTATTGCGAACTGCCACATGGTTGAGCCAAGAATGAAGATAGGCGCAGGGAATACAAAATTCTCTGAAAGTCTGCTGCCTATGAGGAAGGCTTTCAACAATACATTCATTGTTGCTGGTGGTTATGACAGGGAAGATGGAAACAAAGCTCTTGAAGAGAACCGGGCAGACCTTGTCGCTTATGGTCGCTTGTTCTTGGCAAATCCAGATTTGCTGAGGAGATTTGAACTTCATGCTCCTCTCAACAAGTACAATAGAGAAACATTTTATACACATGATCTCGTTGTTGGTTACACTGATTATCCTTTCCTTGAAGACACTGCGTAGCGTTTTGAGTCACCATAGTTTAAACTTGTATTCTCCAAAGTATTTTTATTGTTGTCGTCTAATTGCTTTCAATTATTGTTTCTATGAGTTTAAATGTTTTGCAAACCATTAAGGAGGAGTATGTAAGGTGCATCCTGTTATAAGTTTGTGTTTGTTTTTTAAGTAGTTTTTGTGATTGGGATTTGATAAAAATAAGTTTTTTAAAAAATATAGTTAGATATGGTTAGTTGGATTTAGATACATATTTGGTAAAAATTGTAGTTGAAGTATATGTGTAGCAAAAAACATATATAAAATGTTATCAGTTGTGTTTGAGAGTATGGTTGTGGTTGTTTTTCAAAGTGATTTTTACTTGGAAATAAATTAAAATAATATTTTAAAAAAATTATTTTTGATATCAGCGCATCAAAATGATTTAAAAACACCAAAAAAATATTAATTTGAAGCAAAATAAAAAATTTTAAATTTTTTCAAATATGCTTTTAAAACGCAAAAATAAACAGGGTTTTAGGAATTTTTACAAAACTCAATTAAAAAAAGCATGTAAAAACTGCTACACAAAAACTATGTTTCAAACTTAATTTTTTAGTGGGTTCTACAATATAAAACACAAATTAATTTGTTATCAAACATCTTATTACATTTGTTTCATCGCAAATACAAAAGCTGACAAAAAAACAAACATAGCCTAAAATAGTTATAATTCAATAATAAAAGCAGATTGTAGACCAGCATCTGGTCACCAATACACATTTCAAATTGAACTAGGTACTATGAAGTAATTCAGTTTTTAATTAGAATAGATATTTGTAATAAAGATAAAAAAATTAAGTTATAAAGAAAAAAATTGTATTTTTTATCCAAATTTTCCTTTTTGATTCGTATTTTTCAATCAAAACTCTTTCTATATTCATGTATTTGGTTTTTTTGACAAAAATGTATTTTTTATTAGAGGTATAGTTTTTTTTTAAAATTATCATATTTCATTAAAAAAATAATAATCTTGACTCAATAATTTTTATACTTGTATAAAACAAATAGAGTAATTAATGTGATGAAATTATATAAAATATTAAAAAATAAATATTTATTTCCTTTAAATATTCATGAGTTTATTTAAAAAAATTTAATTTATATTACCATAAAAGATCTAATAGTTAGTTAATTTTTTAAATACAATTTTAATAATTTTATTTATAGTGAACTTTATGCTAAATTAAAATAAATAATTACAAAAAAGTTAAAGAGTCATTTAAAACGATGCTAGGAACTTGGGCTTAGAAGGACAAATCCACACGACGAGCCTAATAGAAAAAAAAATATATAGGTGGACTTTAATTTCTTTATTTCTTTTTAATAGGAAAACAATATGTGGTTGAGGTTTTTTTGTTTTTAAATAGAATGAAAAACACATTATAGAATGGGACAAACAATGTCTCGTCAGCTATTTACTTTTATATTACCTCCAATGATCGGAAAATTAATATTTAAGTTTTTAGATTTTAAAAATTCAATTTTAAAATTATTTTAACATGAAAACACAAAAAAAAAAAAAACTCAATTTCAACCATAAAATACCCTTTAATCAATTTAGAATAAAAAATCAAAGCAAATAAAAAACTTTTATGAGCATCAATATATTTTTTTATAATTTATTTAAAGGAGAAACAACTTTCATCGAATTTTTCTTTTCAAAGTGAATCCATTTACATTAAAGATAAACCTTATTAGTAACTAGAATGTGGGTAGTTGAAAAGTTTATCTCTTTTCCTTTTTATTGAGTAATTTTTTCTCTCATCTTTTAATAATTAGAGATTAAAATTTTTAAAAAATAAAATTTCAAGACCAAGATGCAAACTCTTGAAACTACATGAACTAAACAAATGGAAAACAAAATTCAGTGATACTCGCCTAACAATTGCAACATGGATTAAAGGGAGAAATTGACATTGCAATTGAATCTTAGGTTATAACAGTTGAACAATTTTGTTTCATCTAATAAAAATGAGACCTTTGAAAATTAATGGAAAAAATAAAACATGAAGTTACAACCTACTTCTTTAAGAAAACTTGAGAAAAATATTGGTTATACTTGAAGGAAGATAAAAATCATCCTTACCATATCATTTCTGAGAAAATATTATATTAATTATGTGTTTCTCCTATATTAATTTTATAAGTCATTTACTGTCTAAATTATATTTTCAGTTTATTCGCATATCATTTAGTTTTATTGATGTTCATCAAGTTAATGTTGAACCATAAATCATAAGTCTCGCAACTTGATGATTTATTTTAGTGTTTATATATATATATATATATATATATATATTTCTTGATTTTTTATCATCATTATTTATTATTTATTTTATTACAAAACAAAGTTGAAAAGAATATTATGGTTGCTCCGCATCGGATGTTACTCAAAGGATACTTGTGGACTTATTATTGACCTTATTATTGGTTTAAAACATTATGTTAGGCACATTTGGACTCTTAAAACTTAAAGATATGTCAACCTAACCATTAAAATCCAAATTTAAGCTTAATTAAAACTTAATGCTAACTTGACCAAAACTCATTAACCCATTATTAAACTTGTTTTAAGGTTAAAAATATCATGTTAGGTCTATGTTGATCTCTAAAAACTAGAAGACACATTGATCTGGTTTTTAGGACCCAAATTTCATTAAAAAAACATGACTTTACTCATCGACATCATTTTTAATTTTTTAACAAATATTTATGTGCTCATATATACGTAAAAAGAAAAAGATGCAATTTTATAAAATTAAATAACATCAACATGAAAAAAATCAAATCAAAATAAAATAAAAATGTATTGATGAATAATGACCATGCATGAATAGCAACATGTGTATTATTTGCATTTATTAATAGTAAATAGAAGGACTTGACTTACCATGAGGCTTATTCTAAATGAGGAAGGAGTTGCTTTGGTGACAATGACGGTGGTGTGTCAGCAATGGTGTGGTTCTTGAGTGGTTTTTTCTCTCAACTTCATGTTTCTATTTTTGTTAGGTTTTTATCTTTTTCTTTGTTTTTATTTTTTTATTTCTTTCTTCTCATTCTTTCCCCTTTGCTACTAGTCAGTTTAGAGCACCTCTATTTACTTTTATTTTCAACCTCAAACTCTTTTTTTTTTTTTCAGGTTGAAGGCTTCTTTTCTCTTTATTTTCTTTTTCTTTTTTTTTTCCTCTAATACCATTTGGCTTAGATTAAATTCATTTTTATTAGCTCAAATTCTCATTTTCTTCTCTCTCTCTAACTTGACATTTTCTTTCTCTAGCTTTGCTCTTTTTGTTTCTTACTTTTCCATAGGTAAGAATGAAGATTCTAGAACCTTCTTGGTAGCTTGATTGTTGTCACTAGTTTCCTTAGGTTAATCTTAACTCTTCTTTATAATTGTACACTTTGGTTAAGCATGCTCAAGTTGACCTTTTTGCACTAGTTTTGTAGCGGACTTAGAAAGTCAAAACATGTATTTTGGTTGAGAATGTACTACACATGCATATGAGGGCAATGTAGCACACATGGAGAGATAAAACAATTGGCCAAACTCGTGCCAAAACTAAAAAATAACAATTGCAGGTTGTTATAGGAAAAAAAAGGTATTATTCACCTATACACAAAAATGATGTTGTTTCGATGCATTTTTTTTCTTTTTGTTATTTGTTGTGAAATGATATTGGTTTGATCAAAATGCATCATTTTTTTTAATATAATTTTTATTTTTAAAAATAGGTCTCTTAATTTTCCTACCTTTTTGAATTTGGTCCTTGGATTTTTAATTTTTGGCAAATTTCAACCCTTTTCTCAATATTTTTTCTCAATTTCATCCTTGATTGTATTAAAATAGTCCCTTAGCATAGGCATCCTTTCTAATTCAGTCAATAGCTTTTCAATTTTTTTATTTTTAGCCATTTTAAACCTTTTTCTTGATGTGATACAAACTATATCAAAGGATATAATTGAAGTTCTAGATGGGTTAATCACAAGATCAAGAGTAAAGAAGCTCAAAGATGTACTCAATGGGCTTATTTAAAGTATTTGGGCTAAGGTTACACCTTCTACAAGATATAATCAAACCTTAATAAATTTAATACATGTACAAGAGGGGTCAAGTTCATCTACTTCATGGGTTAATTAATTTTGGCATTAAAGAAAGTTTTGGACTTATTTTTTATACACAGCTTCACTTTAACAAACATAAATTTCTATCTAACCGTTTGATCGGGATGAATTTTTACTAAAGGTTTTTAGATATCTTTTTTATATTGGGTTAAAATGACATGGCAATAAAAAATTAGTAAAACTTTATGATAAGGTCCAAAAACTACTATAAAGGATTTGTATTAGTTTAGTAGTTGATTTATAATTGTTTTTATTTATTTATTTTGAACTCTCTTATTATTTTTCTAACCTTGTTTAGAAATTTTTTACCTATTATAAATAATGTTATTTATCTTTTATTTAGGTTTTTTTAAAAAGACTTTGATTTTAGAATAACCTTATTATGTGTTTTTAAGTGGATTCTTATATTTTGGTTCTTCATTGAACTACTCTAAATTATTGAAGAATTAACCAAGTTTTATGGTGTCTTTTATATTTCTCATTCGAGTCTATTATCTTGATGTCTTGGTACAAGTTATCGTTGAGTTAAGCTCAATCATAATCCTGAATTTAGCTTTCTTGGAAAGGGTTGATTTAACTGTGAGTTTTTAGATCTATATATTCATGAGGCTCAAATTAATTGGTATTAGAGCAATACTCTAAAATCAGGTTATATCCCTTTATCTTTTAGTTTCACTATTATTTCTTTGTTTTTGTCATCTAGAACCTTAGTTGCAGCAAAACAATATTAAAAAGGTAGATTATTTATGATCTGATTGTTTACAATTCAAAAAAAAAGGAAGAAGAAAGATCAAAGAAATCACAAAAAAGGGAAAAAATAGGGTTTAGCTGTAAAAATTAGGGTTTTCATCAAATCTTGGATTCAATAACTCAAATATGAAAATTCTTGATTTAGAGGTTATCTTTGTAGACCCCGATAAGAAAAATCAGAAAACCTGTGTTAATAGCAAAATTCTTAATTAAAAAAATAAAAATGATGATAATTAAGAGGGAAAAACTCTTATAGATTGGAATAAAAACTCTTAGTAATTTAACTTAAATTTTAGATGAAATAAGTTAATAAAATTGGTACATCAAATGTTAACTAATAATAAATTGAATAAACTTTCTATAAACCCTAAGTAGTTATAGTAGTATTAGTAGTAGTAGTAATAATAATAATAATAATAATAATAATAATAATAATAATAATAATGTATGTGAAGTTTTGATGGAAATAAGCATATGTGACACCTAATGTAGTACAATATATGTAAAAACCAAAATAATTAAATAGTATAGGCCGACCTATTCTATGTAGAAATTGTGAGGGGGGAAACTGGTCTAATCTAGGTAGGGATTGTGGGGGGAGAAACCAACCCTAAGTTAACAAAAGAGGGGAATAAGTATAAGGATAATCAGCCCCCAAACACCCCCATCTCATTTAAGAGGGGTATAAATATAAGGGGAAAAAAAAGTGATGACTTTTCCTCTCCCTCAAACCGACAGCAGCCTTAGCTGTAGCAGCCTCTCTTTTTCAAAGAAAAACCTACCTAAATCATCATGCATGTCATCTTTCTTGAGTGTTTGAGTGAATAGAGAGTTAGAGAAAAGAGTGATGACCGAAAACATGGAAGAAAAAGAAAAATAGAGGGCCAGATGGAATAATAAGAGAAGGGGAGAAGAAACCTGAGAGGAAAAGAAGAGGAAAATCACCAAAACCTTCCATAGAATTGTTTAAAATTGTGATGTCAGAGTAGTATCACTTTCTTAGCTGATTGTTACTTCATGATTTCGGACAAGGAAGAGGGAGAAAACTTAAAATGGAAGATTTAAGGTTCTTACACTTTAACTCAAGATTAAACAACTAAATGAGAAGATTTAAGTAGAATAAGAAATGAAAGGACACAAACGTAGACCCTTACAAAAGAAATATGAATGCATATGAATGATTTTGAGTGCATAAACCTGAAGGAGGGCTGACCAAATTGAAAGGATGGATAGAATGTGAAATGAAGTGATGAAATGCATGAATTGCAATCTTGTTAGACTCTTAGAACATGTTTGAGCTAAAACAAAATTTATGTTATGTTATTGTTATGAATTTGCATATATTATTGAAGAATTTATGTGATTATGAATCAAATGTATGAATGTGTGATATAACATATTGCTGGGAACATATTTGTATTAGAATTGATAAAATGCATATGAAATTTTAAAAGAGATGGATTACTATGTTCAGCCAAGATGATGAAACATGAAGGAAATGTTGCGTGATGAACACCCTTAGGGAAACAAGATGTAAAATGAAAATAAAACTTTTATGTGATATAGATTTTCTATTAATTATGTTGATGGATAGGGATAATACAATTGAAAATATGGAATGGATGATTGTTGACAACATTATGTTTAGGAGAACCTTTAGAAAATGTACATATTGAGACTTGGTTATGTATTGTTTGATAAACTTGATGAGATTGTGGGATGAATGGGATCCTTACTTTTGTCCAAGTTAGGTAGTACGTAGTAAACTTGAGTGCACATAACTTATTTTACCATGTTACGACGAATGGGAGTTGATGTCAACATTTGGGAGAAACGTAGTATGCCAAAAGGGGAAGTAATAAGAGTTTCGGTCATCTTAGTGAGTGGTGTTAGTTAAAAGGTTGTCTTTATTAATGTTGATGAATGCAAGTTATCGTTATGGGATAAGAACATTACTTATCACTTTTATTTTTAAATTTGGATGTGAATTGGTTACGGACTATGTCCAAACTAGGTTGAAGTATGTTATAAAAGGGAAAGCTTGGCGTAGACCTTATGCGTAACCTAGGGAAAAATAGTGCCAGAAATGACTTAGTTTTCATTAACGATTTCTAGGTCAATAGTGACTCTGTTTTCGTTGATGATTTTTGTGTTAGCAGTGACTTAGTTTTTACAAATTATTTTCTAGGTCAGCAGTGACTCCGTTTTCATTTATGATTTCTGTGTCAGCAGTGACTTAGTTTTCGCAGATGGTTTTATATGTCAGCAGTGACTCAGTTTTCGCCAATGATTTTTATATCAGTAGTAACTTAGTTTTTGTTGATGAAATTTCATGCCAGAAATGATCTAGTCCTTGTTGACCATTCCATCATGAGTTTGGCCTAACCCTATTACGAGACTCAAGAATTAAACACTAGGATTTTTGTGGGTAACCTACATTTAAAATTGAGAAAAATGTCTGGATATGATGACTTTCATTGTATTACTATATGATATGTGGAACACTTGAATGTGAACATGTGTATTCTTAAGAAATGTATGGTATTGGTCTATACGATTACTGAATACGAATATACTGATTAGTGATCATTTGATGTATCAGGTGGTGCGATCAGGATCAGACCTTCAACCGGATGAGGACACCCCACGGGAGGAGCAGGTAGGTGGTCTTCATCATTATCCGTATTTATGTTAAATCTTTACAATGGATTTTATACATATTGTTACTACTCCAACATGGTTGTGTGAGATTACTCATGATATAATTGACTGAATAATGTAATTAGCTTCGGCTAATGGTATCCATTATGGATAACCAAGATTGAAGAATGTGATTAGGTTTGGCTAATGCTATCTATGACAGATAACTAGGATTGAACAATATGATTAGCTCTGGTTAATGGTATCTATGATGGATAACCAGGATTAAAGAATTTGATTAACTTCGACTAATAGTATCCATGACAGATAACCGAGATTGAACAATGTAATTAGGTTTGGCTAATAAAACCTATATCGGATAATCAGAATAAAATATTGGGTTTACATTTGATTAATAGTATTCAGGTTTGCGAATTGAGAGAGATCAGGGAAAAAGTTAACCTCGAACTTTAGACCACAGGTTGAATGATTGAGATGCACGTATAAGATTAACATCAGACAACGAAGTCATTAATGACCTTGCTCTATGAAGTTCACAATAAGAATTTATCTATCCAAGTTAATAGTAAAATGTTCAATCATGTAATGTTGTTCATTATTATTACTACTATTTCAAAAATCATTCTTATATTGTAATTGAATTGTAACAGGTACGTCATACAATCAAGGCGTATAGGACTCTGTTCCACGTGTTTTGTTATAAATTATATAATCGTGTATTTAGGTGATCTGCATTTTGTATAATAATATAATGACTAGGTATTTACCAATCGACACTTTTGTAAAAGACTTGTAATAACAACTATCTGGAAACAGGGATGTGGACTTATAAATATGAAGACATAATGATATGAATGCATTGTATTGTGTATTCGTTTTTATTAAGATGTTGAATCATGTGATTATACGAGCATTGTGCCATATCGATTAATAATACTTTTAGATTTGATCTATAAATACTATTATGGAAAGTATCAATGGTCCTGATGATATATATATGAATAAACATCCGATCATGATATATATATATATATATATATATATATATATAATTCTTCAATTTTCATGTTATTATGAAAAAACATCGTATGATGAAATAATATGAAATTCCGAGCTTTTACAATATATAATCATATAGACATAACATTTACTAAGAGGTTAGTGTGGTTGAATGGTGTATGACACCAATTTAAGATTTCTTGAGCAAAGATCAAGGTTTGATTCCTTATACTCTCAAATTTTATTTTCTAAAAAAATTAAATAATATTTAGAGGTTGTTATTAGATGGATTTGAACCTAAGACAAGATAGTTCATTTATTAATTACTTACCACTTGACTACAATATATATTTAGTACTTAAGAGCATTATAGTGTGTGTGTATGTGTAACAACCCTAATTTCCAACATCCTATTTTGCGATACATTGGAAATTTGCAGGTAATTTTTTTTTTGATATACCGGTTCCACCAAATTTCTACCAAAATTTTGGTCGTGTAACAGTCTCAACTTGTAAACTCAAAATATATATATTATTTTCCTGAAATTTCGGCAGAGTTTCTTTTGTATTCTTTAGATACCAAGTTATAGACTCAATCATTTCTCAACCTGTTACATCAATCATAATATTCGTCCCATCATTTGGACTTCCAAAACTCAAGCATATTTTAATATCTCAATTCTATTTTTTATAGAACACGATGATAAAAGCAAAAAATTTCATAACATGCATCGTCTTTTTTTTTTTTAAGTATTTGTGCTCAAAATATATATACAACCAACCATAATTTAACTTAATAATAATAACATTATAAATTACATCATACACATGATAATAAGTTAAACATTATAATTTTTAGATATGGAAGTATATTACAACAAAATATTAGTTCTTCCAATTACATTAATCGCATAACAAAACTATTTATCTAAGCATCTACTATCCAGATCGAGGATGCGATGTACCTAAAAACATAATCGCATTAAACATGATTAAAAAAATTGCACATTTCAATAAGTAATTGATTAAGGACTAACTATTCATATACATTAAAAGTGACTTTCATATCATCGAATAAATTGTCTTATTTTCTTTTTGAAATTTCTAATTTTCATAAATTTTCTTCTAGACGTAGAGATAAATCTACTAAAATAAAAATATCAAGAGTGTCTCCCACAAATAGCATATTTAACTTTAAAGTTTTACAAATAATCTATTTTACATCGAGTGATTATCTCATTAATTCATAAATTTATTTCTTAACATGACCATTCAACCAGGCATAAATTCCAGTAATCATAAAATAATCTTCAAGGCTTGCCTATTCAACATGACATTATTTCCAGTAACCAGAAAATAATTTTCAAAGCTTGCCCATTCACCAGGGCATTATTTCCAATAACCCGGAAATAATTCATCAAAGCATTATTTCCAGTAACCAGGAAATAATTTTTCAAGGCTTGCCCTTTCACCAAGGCATTATTTCTAGTAACCAGGAAAAAAATTTCAAGGCTTACCCATTCACTAGGGCATTATTTCCAGTAACCAGGAAAAAAATTTCAAGGCTTGCCCATTCACTAGGGCATTATTTCCAGTAACCAGGAAATAATTCAACAGGGCATTATTTCCAATAACCAGGAAATAATTTTTCAAGACTTACCCATTCACCAGGGCATTATTTCTAGTAACCAGCACTAGAATTTACAATCTATAAAATTCCTTCTACAATAAAAAAATATAAACTCATTAATTACTCCAAGGTGTCGAACATCTGCTTCCTTCATATAAATTATTTAAACACATACACATCATCAGTATGCATATATAAATTGAGCATCAATAATTTAATCATAATATACCATTAATTTATCACCCTAAAATCAGTACACTTCATTTTTGTTATTACGCATCTAACTCGGCAGTCAGTATAGTAGCGTTACTAACTCTATTTAAGCCAGCTGGTCCACTACACTCGACATAAACATTTACAATTTCACAAGCACAAGTATATTGATAGAAAATACCATTTATTTAACTCTAACAAGTACTGTAAAAAAAAAAACAAAAGTTTGAGGTGTAAGACACCTACCTAATGCTTGCACTCGCGCAAAAGTCTCATGCTATTGAACAGATCTTGCAATCTCTCTTGTATCATTAAAGATACATATCAAATGTGGCTCTACCATAATTGGAAATTCCATTCTAAAATTCATTTAAATTTAAAATCGCATGACGCATGCATTCATATATTTATTCATTTATTTCCTTTCCTTTCATGACTTGTCTTTCCAGGTTGAATATCTTTAAACATGGCCTAGCTATTTTATTTTATTTTTTGTCTACTTAACCCATCATGTACAGACTTAGTAACTTTACATCCTTACACTTAATCATACCATTGAAACTAATTCATTTTCCTTATCATACCAATTCTTGGTTGAATGACCTTATTTTTTTTTTATTTTTTTTTAATGATGAGTTTTTCAAATCTTTTTCATAAGTCCACTTTACTTCACCTTAAGTAAATTTAACAACATATTTTTTTATCATAATTCCATACACCTTAATTTAACCTTTTCCTTCCCTTTTATTATTCATTTGAACAACCTTAAAATTCCATAAAAAATGAAAATTTTCTCACATTAATATATTATTTCAAACATAAAACAATTCATTTGGCATTCAACAAACCACAATCCCATAAAAATCCCCATAACATTAGGTCGAATTAAACTCAAGTTCAAGAATTCTATTTATGGTTGAATTCCATATTATGATGAGTATTTGGATCCTTTTAAAATTCCTCCAATTGACACTCTACCTAATTTTCTTTATACACATAAATGTATACATACCTAATTTACAATCAAAGTCTTATCTCCTTATTTCTTCTTTATTTGGCCGAATGCCTTCATTCATGGTGAGGGATGATTCCCTTTTTAATTATTCCAGATAAACCTTTACCCATTCATTTCATATCTATTCTAACCTCATTCAACTCAAATTTCATAGCAATTAAAACAATTAAGCTCATCCTCTCATATATATGTCTAGGCCGAATCTTTGCTTTAAATGAAGGATATAATTTTCTTCAAGTTTTCTTTCAATTACCATTAGACCCAATCCTTTTTAATGCCTAAAAACATATATCCATTAAATCAACAAACTCAATGTCCCTTCATCCAAATTTCAAAACTTCCCTAACACATTTTACAACACAATTAATCTATAACATCATTAACAACAAGAACATATTTTACCCTTACATCTTACATAAACCCTACACCCACACAAATTCTAATTTCATCAAAACATGTAATTAAATCAAGCTTCCTAAATTTTTACTAAGACTAGCAATAGACTAAAAAGCAATAAGTCATCCACCTCTGATTATTTGCTTAAACCCAACGGTCAGAACATAGATCATTGAGTTGTGTACAATATATTTCAAAATCATAATGATCCAATGGTTGGATCACTATAGATCTGAATAAAACTGAACTGACCTCAAAATGGATGAGCTACTGTTCAATATGAACGACACCCTTCCGGAGAGTGTTTTTTCGATCTCCACCGTCCATAATGAGGGCAACATCTAGGTGCACCACATATCCAAATATAGGCATGATCCAACAGTGGAAGAGAGAAAAATCGACCGGCGACCAAAACTGCCCTGCAGGTGTATTTCCTTTTGTTTTCCAGGAAACTTCCGATGATGATTTCTGTCAAAAGGATTATGTGCCTTCAAATCCCTCTAGTCAGTTTATACAGGAGTGTGATAAAAACAATATATCCAAAAATCAACATGATCCAACGGTGGATTCCAGAGATATAGCCACCGGAGCATTATTGGTTCCTTCAAATTCTGCACCTCTCTCTAGCTGAATTCTCTACTATCTCTCACGCCTTTTCTTTTCTTTTCTTTTTCTTTCTTTCTTTTTTGAACTGGTGGCCTTTTGTTGTTTTAAAGGCATATTTTCCCCTAATTATATTTATGTCCCTCATTTATGTATTTATGTATTTTTTTTATGTAAACTATCCGGTTTGTTTCTGCTTAAATCACTAGTCTTTACCAACCTCCCATTGGGATGAGATCTTTCACCAAGGTAGGAAAAGATATTAATAGACTTTATGCAAAATTTCATCCCGATCCGATGATTGGATTGAAAGCTCTGCTTTCTAATGTAAAATTGGTCAGTTCATGATTTTTCGTCAACGATCCAAATTTTCTTGTTCAATCTTTACATAAAATAATATCAATTATTCTTCTAAACCTTTAAGGTCATTTTATTATTTTGGAATGTATTCATTTATTACCTCACTTATTTCTTAGAAACATTTTGTCATTTCACTCATTATTTTATCCATCAAAACACGTTACCAGTTTCTCTGTCTTTATGAATTCTAAAATAAAATTCATTTTAGGGAGGTCATCCCCTCCATTATATATCAATTTCAGTCTTACGTTTACATGGCAGGTTACACATCTGCATATTTAAATTATAAATTTTCTAGGGTTTCACAGTGTGTATGTAAAATTGGTAGATTGAAGAACAAAACCATGGGATATATAAATGGGGAATTTTTTTTGTAATTTGTAAAAAATTTCTTCTCTTCTCCTATTCAAGCCAACAACCATTAGAGAAGACTAAAAGTTGGCTTCTTCTTTGTTACCTGCAACCTTCACTATAAAGAGAGTTTAGGATGGTAGTTGGTGAAAGAAGTAAGGGACAGACATATTAAATTGAAAAAAATATATAAAAAAAGTTAAAGATTTGAATAGTTGAAGGCTATAGAGAAGCACTAGAAGCTTTGGAGAAGGATGAAAAATTTGAGGAAGAACACCAAAAGATTGTTCATTTATTAACTACTTACCACTTAACTACAATATGTAGATTGAAGAACAAAACCATGGGATATATAAATGGGGGGCTTTTTTGTAATTTGTAAAAAATTTCTTCTCTTCTCCTATTCAAGCCAACAACCATTAAAGACGACCAAAATTTTTTTCTTTGTTACCTGCAACCTTCACTATAAAGAGAGTTTAGAATGGTAGTTGGTGAAAGAAGTAAGGGAGAGACATCTTAAATTGAAAATAAAATATAAAAAAAATTAAAGATTTGAATAATTAAAGGCTATAGAGAAGCACAAGAAGCTTTTGAGAGGGATGAAAAATTTTTCTTCGCCTATTCAAGTTGACAACATTAGAGAAGACAAAAAGTTTTCTTCTTTTTTTGTTATTTGTAACCTTCACTATAAAGAGAGAGTTTAGGATGATAGCTAATGAAAGAAGTATGGGAGAAACATCTTAAACTAAAAATTAAAAAAAAATAAGTTGAAGATTTGAAAAGTTGAAGGCTATAGAGAAGCATGAGAAGGTTTGAGAGGGATGAAAAATTTAAGGAAGAACACTAAAAGAGGGATTAAATAGCTTTAAACTAGATTGGTAAGGTTCCTGCTAGATTAATTCTTGTTGTTTCCAACGCCTATTTTTTTTTAAAAAAAGGAATCAGGGAAAATAACTATTTTGATGTTAATATTTTAAACTAACATGGATTAAGTACTAAATAGAGTAAGATTATGAAGGTTATTGAAATAAAAATGTTTGAATTTCTTATGAATTCATATGTGTAAGGGTTGTTTTGACTGCCTAAATATGCATGAACAAAGGCTGTTTTGAAAACCATGAATTTGTGTGTAAAGGTTATTTTAATGGTAAATAATTATACGAACAAACGTTGTTGTGACGTTCATGAATTTGTATGTGTAAGGGCTGTTTTGATGGTAAAAAATTATATGAATAAAGGTTGTTGTGATAGCCATGAATTTATGTGTGTAGGGGTTGTTTTGATGGCCTAAGTGTGCATGAACAAAGGTTGTTGTGACAACCATGAATTTATGGGTTCAATGGTTGTGATGCAACCATATTATTCAATAATTTCACCCACATTTAACTAGTGTTTTGCCTATGTTTTATATATAAAATACCTTGATATTCTTTGTTTTATGTTTTGAAGGCACTTTTGGATGAAAGATGCAAAAAGGAGTAAATTAGAGATAATTGGCAGATTTGACCTTCAGTTGATGTTTTGTGCAGAGCGTGAGCTCTGGAGGTTGAAATGAAGTGATTCCAATGGCATTAAAAAGCTAACATCCATACCTTTCTGGAAATTTAAGGCAAGAAAATAAAATAAGGAAGAGCATGGAAATCGTAGCCTTCAAAGTCAAATCTCGCAATCTGCCAGTGTTGACCTTCGGCTATTCCAACTTGAATATCTGGAGCTACAAAATTCCAATTGATGCAAACTCAATTTTGTTGGATTCATGACTCATATTTCTATAAACTCTCTAAATTTCAGCCAAAAAAAAATGTCATATGAGGGAGATATGATTTTTCAAAGATGACATCTGAATTCTACCAGCAAACAGGTTTCGTGAAGAAACGAGTCCAAATTATGTTCTGAAGCATCTAAACCGATATCCAAGTTTTTATTTCAGCAATTTAGCTCCTCTAAGTCAAGGCTTGAAGATTTCATGCAAGGCTATTTCTCCTTTTTTAGGAAAATAGTTATTGAAGTACTTAAATGTAAACAGTCTACTTAATGGAGGACTATTTTGTAAAATAGAGACCTAGGGTTTCCTAAGAT
>Ga0325404_1003559_pt1 | contig 16577 bp, 12 predicted proteins | sample PopdelMetagenome_18_FD_205664 | JGI IMG/M metagenome (GOLD analysis project Ga0325404, IMG submission 205664) | Populus deltoides microbial communities from Bellville, Georgia, United States - Xylem-Control-R1 | ecosystem: Host-associated > Plants > Phyllosphere > Stem > Wood/Secondary xylem... | reverse complement strand
ATTTTTGTCTTTTCATATGGCAAATGAGTAATTTAAATGTATTTAGAAAATCAAAATATCTAAAATTCCCTTGGATGCAAGTTAGTGTTTTTTTTATAAGGCTCACTAAGTCATTTAACTATTTATAATGGAAGTCAAAAGTCAGGTTTGACACTAATTAATTTGTTAATGATTAATATGTCCCTATGAAAAAATTGAATTCTCTCTCATTTGCTACGTTAATGTATGTTTTTTGAAAGGCCAAAGTGGGGAAAGCATTGCTCATTGCTGCAATACTATCCCCTGGTGGCTTAGTTTTTACTAGATTGGTACCTGCACTATGCTGCGGATCTATACTATTTTCTCAATTAAATTTTTAGGTGTTGTAAATGTGTTTTTTTAAGAGAAATTTAATTACTTGGGTTATAGTCTTGACTAAATAAATAAGTTGGTTTTATTTTAATTATATTAGAAAAAAAAAGAGATAAAGAAAACAAACAAGAATATATATATATATATATATAAGTCATCACAATGACATGGGAAAAAAACTTTATCCAAGAAAAAATAATATTTTTGTTTAATTTTTTTCTAATTAAACATGGAGTGACAAAATAGGGTATAAAAGGAAAAAAAACAATCAGTATGAGCCAATTCGAGCCAATACAATAGACATGTAATTTGGATATTAAAAAGTGAGTTAATCTGAATTAACCTAACGAACTCATATCCTAGATCATAATATCAGGATAATTTGATAAAAAAGGAAATTGAAGATAAACAAAAAACTATTTAAAAAAAAACAATGTCAAACAACGATACCAGAAAACAAATAAGAAGAAAAAAAGATGTCAACCCCTATTAACTTTTTAAATTCATGATCCAGGACATTAAACCGGAAGCACTATATATGAAAAAATCACGAAGCCCAGTCCATGAGAAATGAAACGTTGAAGGATGATTTGAAAGGAAAAAAAAAAGACAAAAGAATCCCAAAAAATAGCAATTAAAAGAATGAGGGTTAAAATTAAAAGAAAAATTAATTAAAGGACAACAACAAATTTTTGTTTTGAGAGTAAAATTGAAAAGAATAAAAATGTTAACAAAAGGAAAAAAAATGAGAAAAAACAACAATGCATAATTAATTTGGATTGAATGGTGAAATTAGAAACAATAATTTTTTTTTTATAAAAGTATCAAGAAAAAAAAGTAATCAAAAGAATAAGGATAAATTTGAAAACTCTAATACATGATGAAAAAATTTGAACATATAGAGTTTTTCAATGTGTTTTTTTACAAAAACAAATCTTAAATCTAAATCAAAAAATTTATGTATGCTTCTAGTAAAATTAATCATAAACTATTTTGTAAATAAATAAAAAAGTCATCAACGATAAATAAAAACATAATTGTAAAAATCGAGAGAAAAATGTAGATTAAGATATTTAATATTGCAACACAGGTCATTGCCTGATTGTGTTTGATGAATTTATTTATAAAAATCAATTTGTAACAAAAACCAACACAAAAAAAAAATTTATTGAGTAAAATAAAAGAAAAAAGTATTTTATACAAGGTTACACATATTAAAAATATTGTAAGAAGATTAATGTTTTGCTGTGTTTTTTTTTTTTAAAAGAATGAGGTCAAGTCAAGTGCCTGACTCACCAAAAAAGGACCCGCACACGAGTCATTATTTTTTTTAAGTTAATGGGCCGGACAACATTTTTTGACAAAAAAACAATATACAACATGTCATCTATTATTCCTCAAAATTCAACCACTATGATAGCTGGAAAAATAAAGGATTAAAATAACATTTTCAAGCAAATCTTAAAGTCACCACCTATGTTATTTTTTTTTTTTCACTTCAGTCATCTGTCTTTCAATTCAACCCCCCTTAAAAAATATGCATTGGGTGCAAATTTGGTTCGAAAGGACTCAACTGTGCAAAATAAAGTTCAGGGATCAAGTTAATTTTTTTTTAAAATAACTATTACAATCCTGATTTGCGAGAGAATATATACTTAAATTGCTACAGTAAAATGACCTTATGGCTTATTTGTTTTTTTGTTAATTAATAATTAATAAGCCCGAGTTGCTGTGAAGTTGAGAGTTCAAACCTAATATGGGCTCCTTCTTTCTCATTTTAAAAATCCCAAGTGAATTGTATCTTTAGACAAATACAAGAATCAATCGACAATTAGAACTAAACCCACAAGCAAACCCAATGGATACAAAATAGACCAAACTCACATAAAATGGTTTGAAAACGTCGGTCCGGGTTTAGCCCATTTTAACAGTACTCGACCCCATCAATCTTTCTCGGATCCTAGAGGAACCCGCTCGAGTTCGAGAGATCTCTTTTCTTGTTTTCCCTTCTCAGCTCAGTCTCGCTTCGCTTGCTATCTTTTCTCAGCAACCAAACACAGACTGTCACAGAGAGAAAGAAAATATGTCAGTGCTAATAGTTACAAGTTTAGGTGACATAGTGGTGGATTTATACGCTGACAAGTGCCCGTTAACCTGCAAAAACTTCTTGAAACTTTGCAAGTAAGTCCCTTTTAATTCCATCATCTCAAACTGATCTATTGTAGCTATTTTGTTTGCTATTTCGTCATGTAGATCATATAAATTTCTGGGTTTCAAGAACTTAATTCTGGGTCTTGACAAAAACTGTGAAATTTATCAACTTTGAGCAAAATTTTTGTATCTTTGAAGTGTTTTGGCTATAAAATTTGATATTTTTGGTTTTGTATTTGCTGATTCAGGATTAAGTATTATAATGGTTGCCTATTTCACACAGTCCAGAAGGATTTTACTGCTCAGACTGGTGACCCTACTGGTACTGGAGCTGGTGGCGATTCGGTCTATAAGTAAGAGTCTTAAATGCATTGATTATATACTTGAATGTTGATGACCTGTCTAGGTTTTAATAGTATTTTGGAGTATTTTTTTATGGAGTTTTACTAAATCTTTTATGGTTGTTCATGGTTTTGGAAATCTAGTTGTGTAATTAATAAGTAAATCCGGTTTCTCATGTAACGTTACATGTGGTGGTTATTTCAGATTTCTATACGGCGATCAGGCTCGATTTTTTGGCGATGAAATTCATCTTGATTTGAAACATTCAAAGATGGGAACTGTTGCAATGGCTAGTGCTGGAGAAAATTTGAATGCTTCTCAGGTATATAAGTAAGAGTCTTAAACAAGATAAGACTTGTTTTCCTTCCTTGGTGGTTAACGGGAAGCAATCTTTTTCACACTTCTTAATTTGCATATGTGTTTTGGATGTATGATTATAAAACTGTTCTTGTTTTCAGTTCTATTTCACTCTGCGTGATGATCTGGACTATCTTGATGGGAAGCACACTGTAAGTTCCCAATCTTACCCCCCCCCCCCCAACAAACCACCACCAGTGGGATAGGATATGAATCACAGCAGACTATTAAGTGTGAAAAGGATTAAATGAAGTGGTTTATGAGCTGTTAGCTGTTATGGAAATAAGAAATTATATCGGTTGGTTATTTGGAAAGGATGGTTCCTTGTGTACCCCTTAAGAGGAACTTCTCTCTGGCTTCCACTTCTCTATGATAGTCACAAAACTGTTTCTCTGTTGTAGGTATTTGGAGAGATAGCAGAAGGGCTTGAAACTTTAACGAGGATAAATGAAGCTTATGTGGATGAAAAGAATAGACCTTTTAAAAATATCAGGTTGGTTCTTCTTCAAAATGCACTTGTTGTTTAATGTTTGATTATAATTTCTGGATAGTAACATGTGCCCATTGTCTTTTGATCAGAATCAAACACGCATATATACTTGATGATCCTTTTGATGATCCTCCCCAACTGGCAGAATTGATCCCTGAAGCTTCTCCAGAAGGAAAACCAAAGGATGAGGTGCTAGCTGATGCTCTTCAAAGATAAATGATTTTGAACTTTATACAAACTAGTTCTCGAGGTTGTATGTGGCTCAGAAGGATGGGCAGACCTGGTTTATCTAATGTTTATGCATGGTATCCAACAATTAATAAGAAATTTGTCTGTGAACTATTCACCATCAGAGTGAATAGCAGTGGAAGTAAATGGCAAATCCTTGAATTGGAAATGATGTTGATCTCGTCTAACAACATCAAAGCTTAATGTGAAGGAATGTTGATTGGTAATCTGAATACTAAATAAAAAAGCTTCTGAAGGCATACAGAATTTAAAGCAAAATAAAAAGAAGAAATGGAATGATAGATCTGAAAAGAGGTGAAGGCAAGGAAAGAGTAACATCAACTCAGATAGATAAATAGTTTCAACCTGATGATTTGATATTAGAGATATGAGACAATTTTGATCAAATCATGTTTAAATCTGTTTTCTTTCTTTCATGTTCTTTTCAAAACTTTTGGTCGCAAGGATAATTTTTCTCATCTCACCAGGTTCCTACCTTAACAATGCATATTATTGTTACTAGGTTGACGGTGACGTGCGGCTCGAAGATGATTGGGTGCCCATGGATGAGCAATTAGGCACAGCAGAGCTAGAAGAGGTTCTTCGGGCAAAGGAAGCACATTCCAGTGCAGTTGTGCTTGAGAGTGTAAGGATCTATACAAACAATAATCCAATTATTCAAATTCCATTTACATATTAATTCATTCTTTTTTTATCTTGTGTGACAGATTGGGGATATTCCTGAGGCTGAGACAAAGCCTCCTGATAATGTCCTATTTGTTTGTAAACTAAATCCAGTTACTGAGGTGAGTCTTCTGTTTTCCATTTCTGTGGTACGGGAATCTATGAGTTAGCTTCTCGTGTCTTTTTTCTTATTTCTTACTGCAGTTGTCATCTTAAAGCCTTGTTGAGTTGTTCCAACTTCTTGGTGCAGGATGAGGACTTGCATACAATCTTTTCACGCTTTGGAACTGTTATATCGTGAGTAATTGGAACCCTTAAAAAAAAAGACAATTATGTTTTTAAGCTTTCATTTGTGAGAAAAATAGAATGCTCATCATGTGGACTATGGCAGGGCTGATATAATTCGTGATTATAAGACTGGAGACAGCTTATGTTATGCATTTATAGGTGAGTGGAATCTTGTCATCTGCATTTTTCTACTAATTTTGTCTGTTGGTGGGTGTGTCCTCATAGATAGACCATCTTGCTAGGAAATATGTGTTCTTTTACTTGTGGTTCATGAAGCATTAAGATTTCAGGACCTTTGTCTCTCACTCTCTTGTGCCCGCAGATATGTCCTGTCCTCTTCCTTCGGTCACTTACACAAGTTCAAATTTGATTTTGAAATCCAATATTACAGGGCTGCATTATGACTTAAAAAATGACATGTAATAAAGTTGCTACCTTAATGTTCTTTCATATGCAGGACATTGCTTGTATATTACTGGTTTAAGAGGAGTTGGGATTTATTCAGATAGTCAGCTACCCTAGTTTTCACTTGACTCTTTAAAAAATTTAACCTTAAGGCTAAAATGAAGAAAAATGACAAATAATAGAATCAAGTATTTTCAGACTGATTCTAATGATAATTTGAATGTGTTCTGTTGGTGGGTGTGCCCTCATAGATAGACCATCTTGCTAGGAAATGTGTGTTCTTTTACTTGTGGTTCATGAAGCATTAAGATTTCAGGGCCTTTGTCTCTCATTCTCTTGTGCCCGCAGCTATGTCCTGTCCTCTTCGGTCACTTGCACTAGTTCAAATTTGATTTTGAAATCCAATATTATAGGGCTGTGCATTATGACTTAAAAAAATGACATGTCATAAAGTTGCTACCTTAAATGTTCTTTCATATGCAGGACGTTGCTTGTATATTACTGGTTTAAGAGGAGTTGGGATTTATTCAGATAGTCAGATACCCTAGTTTCACTTGAATCTTTCAAAACTGTAACCTTAAGGCTAAAATGAAGAAAAATGACAAAAAAAAGAATCAAGTATTTTCAGACTGATTCTATTGACAATTTGAATTTCATGGTCCTTTCTGCACTACTCTATTCTCAATTAACTAATTATGAGAATTTTTATTGGCTAAATTTGGTAATCTTAGAGCCATTTTCTAGGTTTCTTGGCAAGTTTTTCGTAGTACTTGGATGAGCCAAAAGTTATATGCAGATGGGGAGAATTTTAAAAATTGAGCATATGCTGGCTTTTTTATAGTTCTAAAGACTCATATGCCACACTAACAGTTTATGCAATTCTACTGAAAAGTTAAAATTTATTATGAAAATAAGCTCCAGACTGATTTCTTCATGCTGGAGAATGCTAGCTACAATGATCATTAGCCTATTTTTGAGATGATATACTGCTGTGTGATGGAATGCATCATTTATCATCAACATCAACTCTTGTCTCATCTTTGTCTAAATCTGTGTATTTGTTGCATATGTTTAGGTTTCTTCGTTTTCTATTGATGTACAGTGACCAAATTTTATGTGATCTTTGTATCTTCTTTTTGGCATGTTAAAATATGATCCTCGTACTTTTTACTGAATGAGTATAATTTTTTTTTTTTTTATCAACCAGAGTTTGAGACCAAAGAGGCATGCGAGCTAGCATATTTTAAGGTATTTGAAAGATTGAGAAAATCTGTTTTTGTCAGAGAACTTGATTTGTATTCATCTTTCTGCATATCTGATTACTATCGGGTGCCTTGTTTAAATAAGTTCACGGTTCCTAGTGTATGATAACAGTATAACATTGATGTAAACTTTAAAATATTTTTTGTGAATGTCATCAACTAAATGTATCATGAGGTAATTTTTGTTTTCCAACTGAAACTTTTTATTTAATTGTTTCATGGCAGATGGATAATGCTTTGATTGATGATAGAAGGATTCATGTGGATTTTAGTCAGAGTGTTGCAAAACTATGGTCTCAATATAGGCGAAAAGACAACCAACCGGGTAAAGGTGAAGATTGCTATCTGATTAACATTTTGAGTATAAAACTTATGTTGGGAGCGAAAGAGGAACATAATAAAGAATAAAAACCTGAGTGTAAAAGAACCAAATGAGCATAAATCTAGCAATCCCATTTCAGTATTGGAAGATTATAAAAGTGCATAATGAGCTAGAAACAACCATTTGCTTTCTGTAGGAAATCTGCCAAATATAAACAGACTCTCAAAAGCCCCATCACTGATCATCAAATAATCAGATAAGCAGATGCTTATAACATGATTGTTGCATTTACATTCTATCTTAATGACAGCAGGAAGAGGTTGCTTCAAATGTGGTGCTCTTGATCATATGGCGAAGGATTGCACAGGTGATCCTGCTAACAAACATCAACCTTCAAAATACATCCTGAAGGACGATAATATGCAGCGTGGTGGAGATAATAATTCGAGGTTAGTAATAATCTTGCATTTTTCCCTTTTCCTCCCTCCTTGTATGTTTGTCTAACAGGGTAACAAACTTTTGTAGATATGAAATGGTATTTGATGGAGACACTCCAGAAAGTCCAAGACAGGGAAAGAGACATGGACACCGTGATCCAGATTACCAAATTGACAGAGAAAAGAAAGATGGAAAAGAGAGGTACAGGCAGAGTGACAGGGATAGAGGACACAGACAGGACACTCCAGATTACCAAATTGACAGAGAAAAGAAAGATGGAAAAGAGAGGTACAGGCAGAGTGACAGAGATAGAGGACACAGACAGGACACTCGGTACCCTGAAAGTAAAGGAGGGAGTCGATATCCTGAGGAGCGACTTGATAAAGAAAAGTATATAGATAGAAGAAAAGACCGAGACGATCGAGATTACAGAAAGAGAAGTTCAGATAGTCAAAGAGATTATGATAGCCATAAAGACCATCGAGATTACAGAAAGAGAACTTCAGATAGTCATAGAGATCATGATGGCCATAAAGGCAACAGGGATGAACGAGAACATAGACGTCGAAGTGCAGAAAATGATGATGATCCTGAATATGATCGAGATCGGAGGAACAGAGATGACAAAAGGAGTCGAGCTGTAAGATGATGCGTGGTGCTATTGTGGCATTGGTATTGTAGTTCTTGGTTCCGAAACTAAAGCATTAATGGATGTTGTGCCAAGATGATTAAATTATTCTGAGATAGATTCTTTTCTTTTCGAGTGACAATTCTTTTTCTTTCACACATTAATCGTCCGATCATGTTTTTACTTTTCCTTTACACTTTTAGAAATTATACTTTACATCTTGAGTTAAATCCAAATTTTAAAATATGATAAAATAATTAAATTATCATCATATATAATAATATAACATGAACTCCATAAATCTTTTCCCTTTTTCTTCTATGCTAGTCACCAACTCCTCCCATCTTCTCTATGTCATTGACCACCACTATAAGCTTCACAATGGTGTCAAGGTAAACCTCTGCTAATTGATGCATTTTTTTTTCCTCTCTCATTAGCCACCGCCAATCCCAACTCACCCCTTCACTGGCTTTGTCATATTGGAAACCCTAGAATTTTCCCAAGCCACCAATTATGTTATTTTAAATGGAAGAGATGTTTGTTAAGGTTGGCTTCATGAAAGCAAGCAAGTTTAGCTAAAACAGAGATGGAAAGAGATGGGGTTTGCCCAGTCATTGTCACATCAATTCCCATTCATTCTTTAATGGGAATGTCATCTTCACTTATGCAACGAAAGTGAGTTGGAGTAGCCAATGACATTGAGTTATGCATGGCACTAGCCCTAGGCATGCCATCTTCTTTGATTGAAGGAACATGATAGAAGAGAACCAGAACCATATCCTTCACAATGGGTATAACTAATTTGTAGCAAGTTAGGTTTGTGGGTGCAAATTGATTTGCTAAATTAAGGGTATGTCTTTTGAGTGTTCTAATTGAACGAGTTAGATTTTTTTTTTCTATTTTGAATATAATGTTTCAAAGGGCTAATTCTCTTGACTTTTATACTGAAGCTTCCTTAAATTTGTATCCGAGTCTAACCTTCATCTTCTGACACCAAGCATTGGTCGATTAGTAGGGTTTCAGCGCTGAGTTGACATTGTCGCCACAAAATTCTAGGGTTTTAATTGATTACGTGATTTTGTGGTTTTTTTTACCAGATTGCATCTAATTACCATAAAATTGATTACCTGTGATATTGTGGGATTCGAGCGATGGGGAAGAGGAAGTCGAGAGTGAAGCCTCTACCTAAAAAGAGAATGGCATGAGTTTCCAGTGCCGCATGTGAATGTTTATGCTATTCTGGACACCAATCTTCAAATACATTTTCTTTTGCAAGTACTTAACTCATCATATGTTCTACAGGAATCCAATTTTCTTATATCATATCAATAGATGCCAAGCTTGAGTGGATGGATGAGCTCTCGGGCTTGAAAAGTCCAAAGGCGCATCAAGCTCTTCATCATGTTTCCCAACAATGCTTCTCCACCAAACAAATAGGGAACTTACTATTGGAAGTAGAAAGAACTGACACGGTATCAGCATTTATAATACAACACGTGAAAAGAGAAATAATTGTGACGAGTTACTAAAAAAAAATCTAAGCAGTTTAGAAATAAAATTTATGTATTACTATTAATTTTTTAATTTTAATAATCTAATTAATTCTTTCTAGTTAAAGTGATTGGTAGCTTATATATGATATTTGGTAGATTAAGATAGTTGGTATCAACAAAAGATTTTTTTTTGTAAATTTAGAAATTCTTAGATATTTAAGTAAATATCTTTTTAGAAAAAGAAAATGCAATGGTATTTTAGTGAAATGCAATTTAGAAAATATGTATGCTATAAATGTTGAGAATGAAGATATTATGAACTTAGAACTTGAAGGATTTATAAGATATTTGTAACCTATGAGTCTTGTCTTTTATGAATATGAGGGGTTGGAGTGTTATTTTACTATGATAACATTAAAGAGGGATAATTATCATCTACATATGCATCAATGAAGGATAAATATCTCTTATACGAATATTAATGTGATGAAAATATGATAGGTCATCGAGAGATTGTTTATAGACCTAGCGGTATAAAGAAAGTAGAATTCAAAATATAGCTGAGCCCACGGGGCTCAACTTTTCCCCTAGCTGAGTCCATGAGAGTTGGGCTATTCTTGTAGGCTGAGTCTATGAGGGCCGAGCTCTTCCCTTAAGCTAAGCTCATGTCGTTGGGCTTTTCTTTTTGGTTGAGTCGATAGCGCTGAAATCTTCTCTAAAGCTGAGCTCTTCACTTAAGTTGAGCCCATGTTGTTAAGCTCTTTCTCTAGGCTAAACTCATGGAAACTGGGCTATTCCTCTAGGTTAAGCTCATGATGGTAGCTCTTCCTTGAGGCTTAGCCCATGAAGGTTGGGCTCTTCTCCTAGGCTGGCCTATGGCAATGAGCTTTTTTCTAAGGTCAAGCCCATAAGAATTGAGCTCTTCTTCAAAGTTGAGCACATGAGAGCTAAGTTTTTTTCTTTAAGTTGAGCTCATGTCGCTTAGCTTTTTTTTAAGGCTAAGCCCATGAGGTCTGAGCTTTTCTCTAAAATTAAGCTCATGAGAGTTGAGCTCCTTCTAAGGTCGAGCTTATGACGTTGGGCTCTTTTCCTAAACTTAACTTATAAAAGCTGAGTTTTGTTTTAGGTTGAACTTATGAGAGCTGGATTTTTTTACTAAGCTGAGTTTATGAGTTGTTGGGGCTAAACATATTTAAGATGATGAGATTTTGAGTCTTTGTAATTTTTTAGCTGTTAAATTTGAATTTATCAGATTAGAAATCAGATTTCCATGCAAAATAAATTTAGCACGTCAATCTTGTCCACCTTTGTGGGGTTCGCTCGAAGGACAATAAAAAGTTGCTGGTCTATGAATACTGTTAAATGGTATTAGTTTTTGTAGCTGTGTTTTTATGGGATTGTAAACAAAGTGTTTAATGAAATACAGAGCTTAAGGTTTTTTTTCTCTCTTAATTTTCGATAAAATTATATTAATATTAAAAGCACTCTTTAGTCATTATATGAAAATTAATAACAATCTTATAAATAATCAAATATTTTTTATTAAATTTTCTGGACACACGCTTATAAAGTTCAAAAAGTAAATTATAATTTTTCAAAATAATGAAAGTAAGTGAAAAAGGGATCCAACCACAAGATGATACTCTGTAATTTTCCCGTTATAGGAAACCGTAGGACCAAATATAAAAGAAAAGAGAAGGAAACAGATAAACACATAAAAAGATGACCATCATTGAATATGTAAATGACGACTTCCACCACGGTTGTAACTGAAAATCATTATGATTACTCGATGATGAATCATCGTTATTGTACATGAATAGTGATCCCAAGTATTCTACAAGGAGATCAAACAGAAAGCGCATGCTGCTGCCAATCAATTAAGAAAATCCAAAATCCTCGCTTCCATTCTTATAAATCATGTGGAAGAGTCTGATCCAACCATCAACTAGAAGATGGCTGCTATAGGGCTTGGACTTAAATAAGATCATCCTTTATCTAAAGGATCCACTAACAACTGACATATTACTTCAACCAACTGCAAAGGAACTACAAAGCCACTGATCTCTTAAGCAATTGCCAGCATCTGACAGAAATTTTGATACCAAGGTGCTCTCCAGCAAACAGCAACACCTCAGGCGTGATTTTCTGGGACATGCCTTTTATGATCTCTCTCCAAATAACCAAACCGGTTCATCCTGTTTCGATCATCTGTACAATCATGATGATTATAATGGTGAGACCCCGAAGCATTATCAGTCCGATGCTCCCCCTCAGACTTTCTGTCAGGTGGACTTGATGCCTTACGTTTGCGATTACTTGACTTGGGTGAGGGAAACCCCTGGTACATATCATCAGGAGCTGACAGTTCCCCATCTTCAATATTGTTCCGATCTGGCCTTTGTGATAACTGCCCCCTCATTCCATGATGCTGTTCATCCCTTGCATCCATATTCTTCCCATGATGTGAGCTCTCAGATTCTTCCCTGTCCAAGGGCTTGGACCAGCTTTGTCTTCTATCACGCTTGTTTTTTTCACTTTCAGCAGCTAGTTCAATTCCATCTTCCAGTTCCCTCTCAATGAGATCATCCTCGTCCAAGAAGTCAGTTTTTCGAGTTATGTCTCCTCGGGACTTCCTTCGTTTCTCCAAGGCTGCCTTCACTTTGTCTTTATCAATCTTTTTAATAGCATCTTGGGGTGATTGACCTAACATACCCTCTCTATGCTCCACAAATCGACCAAGATGTTTATCTTTTGATTCTCCTAAATCTTTTGTTTCACTTCTTGCAACATTCCTTTCTTGATCTTTATTTCCAAGCCAATCTGAAGATCGCCTAAAGGTATGGCCTTCCCTCATATTATCCTGGGAAGGAAATGTCTCTCTCTCATGGTGCAGATCATCTTTGGGTTCACCATCCATATTATGGTCAGAGGCACTTCTTATCTCTGCACTTCCATGGTCATTGCCATGATTTTGGCTGGTTCTTGGAGGACCAACATGATTATCTGCAAGAGGTTGCTTGTGCACTGGTTTAGACATTGGCTTTGAGGGTCTAGGTCTTGAACTAATACCTCCAGTGTGAGAATGACTATTAGTTGCCAACTGTTCTTCATTGCCAGATGAAGCTTTTGATGAGGCCAGATGAGAAGCTCCATCTACTATGCTCCCTTCAGCTTCACTGTTAGCTGAAGGGGGCACCCGGTTCTGTTCATACAGTTCCAGCATCTGATTGCTTACCTCTGCAAGAATTAATTCCAACAATTAATGTTGAAATTCACCATATTCAAAACTGCTATTGTAGTAGTTAACATTGTCACAAGATTATTTGTGTTATTTATTTACATGTCTCAGTTCTCCCACTCAAACCCCACCCCTAAGATGAAATTCGAAAGTGTTTTTGTAATAGTTAACATTCAAAAGATTATTGTTTTACCTATTTACATGTCTCAGTTCTCCCAATCTAACCCTTACCCCTAGCTAGCTTCATTCCCCCAGTATGATGAGTTTTTGGTGCGAGAGAGACTGCTCTCAGGAACACATGTAATTATTAATAAAAACAATATCTGTCATCAATATTTCTAATAGGATTGCAAGAAAAGGGAAAAACACCAACCCTCCAATTGGCGTGGGGTGACATCAAACTCTTGCCACCAGACCTTCTCGCCATCTGATGGGAGCTTTACTTTGAGAAACTTTGCGGCAAGGAAAATGGCACCTGCCGCAATGTGGTGGGGCTTAAATTGCAAGCAAAGAGATGTACGCAGTCTGCATACAGCATCCCCCCAATCAAGAAGAGACAGAGAAGAAAGGTATATAAACCAAACTAAGCAATTTTCCATACCCATCATTCACAAAATTCCATGCAACTTGAGCAAGGGCATTTTGAGCAACCTTAAATTTCTTTATAGCATCAACAAGAGGTTTATATGGATGGAGCAAATTGAAATCAAAACCAAGAGTTGCAAGTACAACCCTCTCTCCAAGTAAAATTATTTCCTTCTGTTGTTCATATACCTCCTGCAAGAGACATGTGGATAATGAGTTAAGAACAAGAAGAAAAATTGAGTGGAAAAAGTTGTAATCTGTAAATTGGAACACTTGCAAAAAGGAAAGTGTTGTAAATTGTAATCTGTGTGGTCTAAGGGATTGACAACAAGACGATACAGTTTGGCATTTTGAGCAAAGTTCAGACACAACACACTTAGGCTTTAGCTCAACTGGTGGAATGGAGTGGATTGGGTAAATCATAGTCAAATCTTACAAATCAGAAATGCAGAGTGGTGGTGGTAGGGAAGCCAAACCCCACCGATGGGATGAATTGAAAAAAACATTACAGAAGTGGAAAACATCCTTGCCAAGTAAATCATAGAGATGGAATATACCTTTTGCTTGATCCTCTGAACTGCTTCAGGATCCTTTTTATGTATAATCTCATAAGAAACAAGAATAACATCTTTCAGTGGACGGGGAGTCTCCTCTACCTTCCCCGCAAGAAACATACAAACTGTAGCGATAGTCTGAGACATTGAGTGAAATTAAGACAAGATTTTAATTTAAGGAAATCAAAATATCAGTTACCAATTCAGTGGTGGGTACTATATAAACAAAGAACCGAAAGACAAAAGAAGGGGGGAAATTACACTGGAAGAAGGGGGCGGGGGGGGGGGATATTTGACATTTAATGAAGGAACATTGACTCACCCTCCTATCATTCTTTGCATGGGATTGACGAAGAAAGAATCGGTGACAGAAAATTATTGCAGTAGCAATTGTTACCTGGGGCCTGCAATTCAAGAAATACATGATTATCCCACGCATAATTACATAGAATAGTGTGCATTCAATGTGCAGTGCAAAAGCACATCAACTCTCCTTAAACATTGACTTGGTGTAAACAGAAGAACCATAGCTCCTTTTAAAACTCTACCAATTCTGTCTCACCATCTCTCTTCTTGTTTGACTTCTTCATTACACTTACTCCAAAAACTCTAAAATTCTAGATTATTAATCCCCATATACTATTTTATAATAAAAAGTCAAGAGATGAAAGCATAAATACAGAATGTTCTCCAGCTATATAAAATGCACATAAACGCTGAGCAACCAAAAGGAACAGGCAACTATTCTAAACTTGAAAATATAAAATGCATTTTAATTCAGTTTTTTATAAGGGACCACAAAAGAACACTCATATAATACCAAATTGAAAACCCAGAGACATTAGAGCATTTAGTTCAAGCTTATGCACAAAAGGAACCACATAATGTGTAAAGACTCACACTTTAAGTCTCATGCCCAAATCTTGTAGAAATGTACAGTATGACTTGCGTAGATAAGCCTCTTTCTTTAAGTCAATGCCATCTTGTTTAGATGGAGAATTCTCTTCAATTTCCTTTCTAGATAAGTACCAACGGCCACCTTCCTCAAGTTTTTCCTGAGAATTTATGTACAGTCCGCCATTGTTCATTTCAGAATGAGATGACTCACCAGCCATTGAATTTTCCATATGTATCTACGACCACCAAATGTTATGAACAGTCTATCCAGGACCAATATGAACTGAAAAAATCAGTGTGCTGCTAGGTAATACCGCCCTGCAAACAGATTGCCAATACAAATAAAAAACAAAATAGGTTATGAAAGCAAAAAAACTAAAAAAAGAACCATAAATTGAAACGCTGAATCAAGAAAAAAAAAAGCCCAAAAGTTAACTAACACTAAAAACTTCAAGCTTCAATTTCAATCCGAAATTTTTCCAAACAACTTGTAGTAATTGGAAGCTTAATCCGTTCTAAGGTTTACTAACTCTCCCATTCAATCAAAAGGCCACCCATTCCATGGAATAAACTATAAAGCGAATTATAATCCCATACCCATAATGATTATAGAACTTTCACGCAACAGACAAACTGAAATGTTGATTGCTAGGAAAATTGAAGCCAAGCACGTCAATATAACAAACTCCAACAAAAAAAAAAGTCAGATTCCTAATCAAGAACCAATTCAGAACATAAAATTTAAAGCAAAAAAAAGTGTTTTTTATAAACCCAGAAAATGAAAACCAAAACAATATAATCTCTTTCAAATCTTTCACAAAAAGGAAGTTCCTTTCAATCAAACCAAACAAAACCCAGATGCCATGTACAATTTCAAAGAAAAAAGTGAAGAACTTAAACTTGTATAGTCACAAGAGCAGAACAAAAGACAAGAAAAAAACTAATAAGCTTCCCTGCAATTACCAAGAAAACAATATAACCAATAAACCAAAACGTGTGTGTCTGTGTGTCCAAATACGAGAGAAAGAAAAAGGATATTACCTCAAAGAAAAAAAGGGAAAAGATGAAGGGGTGTGCCGAGATGGGGTGTTTGTGGAAATTTTAGGGTTTATAGTGCCAAGAAGATTTTGCCAAAGCTATTTTGCTAAGGTCTAGTATGCATTTTTCTTTTTTCTTTTTATTATTGAGTTTGTTATTGTTTTATTTATTTTTTTAATGGTTAGCAATCCCTCCTTTGTTTTATTGTCTGGCTTGAACTCGATCAGCCCTATACCTCTTACTCCAAGTAAAGAAAAATATTTTTTTTATTATTAAACAAAAAAGGGAAAAAGTGTACTGAATGTCTGAATTTTCAATGTCATTATAGTTGCTACATTTACTTCTAAAATTAAAATGATAGTTTATAAGTTGATAAATTTAAATTATGTGATTACTAATACGATAGTTATTAAAGATTTATATGGTTGTTAATTTTAGGACCTGTGAAATTAATCAAGGTACACGCAAGCTAATCCAAACATTTATATTAATAAAAAAAATTATAATTTATGAGATTTATGATAGAAATGTGATAAATTTAGCAGTACATTTGTATAAATTTAAGAGATGCGGGCCATATCATCATATAAGATCAACCAACCATCAAATGATTTTAGGTCATTTAAAGTAAAAATCATTCGTCGTATACCTTGTGAATGTGATCATACAAATTTCTGCTATCTGTTTTTAGAAATTAAGTTTTATTTGTATGGTAGATTCATTGACTTTTAAAAATAAACGAACTCATGCATGACCTTTCTCCTACGAGGATATTCCTTCGACCTTATTGTTAATTATTATATGGTAACGACATTGGTTTTTG
>Ga0325404_1003554_pt1 | contig 16592 bp, 10 predicted proteins | sample PopdelMetagenome_18_FD_205664 | JGI IMG/M metagenome (GOLD analysis project Ga0325404, IMG submission 205664) | Populus deltoides microbial communities from Bellville, Georgia, United States - Xylem-Control-R1 | ecosystem: Host-associated > Plants > Phyllosphere > Stem > Wood/Secondary xylem... | reverse complement strand
TCTCTCTCTCTCTCTCTCTCTCTCTCTCTCTCTCTCTCTCTCTCTCTCTCTCTCTCTCTCTCTCTCTCTCTCTCTCTCTCTCTCTCTCTCTCTCTCTCTCTCTCTCTCTCTCTCTCTCTCTCTCTGTAATTCTATACAATTTATTATTTCCTTCATATTTTGTCCATGTCCTTTTCATTATTATTTTTTATTTTGAAATTATGTATAAAATCATAAATATTTTTCAATTTCAACCCTACAATTTTTAATCTTTAAATAATTTATTAAATTACAAATATTTTCAATTTCACTCTTATAATTTTTTAATCTTTGTTCCCATTATTTTGATTGCTATTTTTTTTTGTGATCATTTTTTTTTACAATGTCATCATCATTTTTTTTTCCAACAAGTTTTGATTTATCCTCATTTTTTTGTTGTTGTTTATCTTCTTCGCTTTGAAAGTTTTTTTATTAATATTTTTTTATGATTTTATCCTTAAAAATTAGATTGTCAGTTTTAGAAAATAGACCATGTTTTAGAAGATTCACTCCGAGTCTGCTTGATTTTTTAAAGAACTTTTTTTTTGCCTTTATAAGTTTTTTTTATTAATATCTTTTCACGATTTCATTATTCAAAATTAAATTAGTTAGGATCTAAGTTTCTTGATTAAACCTGAATCTAAGATTTTGCGGGTTGTGAATTTTACAAATTAGATCAAGTTTAAAATGTTTACTCCAAGTTTGCTTGGTTTAATTCCCCCTTTTTTAAGATAATATTTTCTTATTTTTTATCCCTTTTTTTTAGTTATGCTTTGTTATTTTTTATAGTTTGCCTTTAATAAGATTAGCCCTCGGGTTTATGACCAAGATCTCACTTTTGTTTTTTTTTCAAATTAAGCTTCATCATTCAAACTTTTTTTTTATCAGATTATCCTAACTTATACCCATGATTGCGAGCGAGTTTACCTGATTTAATAAAGCTTTTTTAAAATTATTTTTTTTTATAATTTCACCTTTCAATATTAAATTGTTTAATAATTCAAATGGGATTAAGTCTAGTTTTTTTTTTCATTGATATTTTCTTGTTAGTTTATTTATTATTGTTGTATTTTTTATGCTCATATCATTTAAATTACTAATGCTTTGAATTTTTTTACCCTAACATTTAAAAAAGAATAAAAACTGCCTGCACGCAAAAATTACAAATTGGAATGGATTCACACAAATGGCAAGAGATTAAATGTAGAAAATAAAAGGAGGGACCTCGTTGCAAATAAAAAAAAATAGTAGGAGGGCGATTAAACAAAAAGGTTTCACGAGCGGAGGAAGCTACTCAATTATCAGAGCCTGGTTTCGATCCAGGGACCTGTGGGTTATGGGCCCACCACGCTTCCGCTGCGCCACTCTGATTGTTGAATACAAGTTGTATCCGAATTGATATAATCTAAGTCTAAGACAAAGTTCGGTTCTGATCTCGTTATTTCTCTTCTTCGGCTCTGTCTCTCTTTCCCTTCCTGCACCAACACCATAAAAAAATTGCTAGGAAAACAATTCAAAACTTTGATCAAAACCCACAAAAGATATCAATCAAAGAAGCAGTCTTTAATAAAAACGGGAATGAGAAGGAGACCTGGTATTGGTGGGTTACAAACAGCTGCTGCTGCAAGGGTAACTACTGTTTCTTCTGTTGGATTATTGATTCATCGGTTTCCATTTCGTTATTTATTAATGCTCAATATAAACAGTTTCTGATTTTTTGCTTTTCATTTCTTGAAATGGTATTGAAGGATCAATATCGGATACTTGGAGAAAATGTAGCAAGGTTAAAAACTGATCTTGTGAAAGAACAGCTTGCCACTTTTCGTTCTCAGCTTGAAGAATTTGCCCGCTAACACAAGGTCAGCTGATGAATTTCTGTTTTATATCAACGAACTTCACCGTTTGGAGATAAAAAGTTCGGATTTTTAATACTAAAGTAGTGAATTTTAGAGGTCTTTATTTCTTTTACGGTAAGAAAGATGAGTTCCCGTGTGCTTCTTTGATATTTTTTTTACTGGCCCAGTTGCTAATTTTGTAAATTTTTTACGGGTTTTTTTACTGGCCCCGTTGCTTCTTTGATTTATAGTTCTCAAATTAACCTTTGGTTTTGATGATGATACACTGATGTACAAGGTTTGTACAACAATTTTGATCAGTTCAATCAGAAATACAGAAATTATTACTGGTGCAGTGTTTATGGAAAGCAAGGGCCAGGTTGCTATCCCTGTGGTACCAGAAAAGTGCAGTTAGTGCCTTCGGGTAGCGTTGATGTTTAGTTATTCTCTTGAGATAGAAAAGATAAAGATAGAAAGGATAGAACAAACATGTTTTTCTATTGGTTTTGAAAAGTAAATTCACTTTAAAATTATGCCTTTCATGTTTTTATTTCTTTCGTTTTCAACTAAAGATGCTGTGTCTTTTCTGTATATATTTATTCTGTCAAATGCAATCTTAGATATGAATTATCTTGTCAGTGGCCCTGGCTATGTTCTTACTTTTTTTTTCATCATTTTGTTTTTGTTGCATTAAATGGTTAATTTAGTTGGAAGCTAATTTAAATTTTTCTGATGTACTAGATTCATACGAGGGTCTATTCTAGAATTTATTTTAGAAAATATTTAACCTCAGTTATTCATAAACTAATCTGAAGACATGTAGGAATCCCGTATATATGGAGGTTTATCTAATTAAATTAAAATTAAAAAAACCTAAAAAACTAGTGAAGGAGAAGTTCTTGTATCCGGGATTAGTGAAACGATAAAATTTTCCTTGATTAAAAAAAATTGTACAAATTGTTTTTTATAAATTATAAATGGTTAGATTAGTGATTTTAATTTTTATTGTGCAATAAAATTATTAATTTAACACTAGAATAAATTAATATAATGTTTACTACCCAAGGAAAAGATAGCAATAATATTAAAAATGAAGAGCAAAGCATCTCTCAAAAGCCATGAAAACCAACTGTGCAAGTCGGCTGTGCAAGCTAAATTGCCTCTTGTCCTGTTTCCTAACTCTTTCCAAGCCGATGACACACTAAGCTTAAAGGAAAAGCAGAGCAGGTTCTAAGCATTAAAAGCATCAAAATGATTCTTTGGGTGCGGCCGACAGCATTAAGCCTAAAGGAAAAACAGGTGTGCAAGACTGGAATTTGAGTTGCGTGAGTTTTGTAAAAGTGAATCGAATTCCAGTTGGATGAATTGGAGATTTTGTTTTTCAAAATTAGAATAAAAAATTTACCACTTTGTAAGCTTTGTAACCTGTTAATTATAAAAAATACCGTTGAAAGCCGAAACAGAGGGAGAGAAGGTATAAAATGAAGAAAGTGGAGACTTGATGAGAATTAAAGACATTTGTTTGTTTTTTGGTGTTCGAAAGATGATAGAATGGGTAAAGCAGCTGAACAAGGCATTTGGGGCTTCATTTTTATGGCTTATTTTCTTGATTCATTTCACTCAGGTTTCTTTTTCTCTCTTTTTGCCCACTTTGATTTGGTGATCTTTCTCATTTTGCCTGCTTTGATGATTGTTGGATCAAATTTGATGAGCTCTATAGGAAGTTGATCTGTTGGGGTTTTTGTGAAATCGGTTGTTTTATTTTTTTATAAAAAGAAAGAGGAGATGTCAGAGTTTGTAACTTTGTTGTTTTTGGTTTCGGGGTTTTTGTGGGTTTGTTGATTTTTGAATATTTTAGAGGCTTTGGAAATCCAGATGGAACTGATGTTCTTAAGAAATTTCTTGTCCTTTTTTATTTTTTGAGAATGTTGTAGCTTGCATGGAATTTTGAAGTTAGCCTTTTTTGCTTTTAAGAGCAACATTTCTCCTGGTTTTTGCTCTTAAAGAAAAGAAAACATAAATTAAGGTAATGGCAATTTGGCTCTTTGTTTTGTGCTTCTTGCATGTGAAGGGTTTCTTTTTTGGAAGAAAAATAAGTACTTCTAACATGTTACTTAAAATTTCTAAATTGTCCATAGTCTTTCTATACCAATTGGATGATCTACTCTTGCATAATATGTGGTGTTCTATTAAAATGTTACGACCTAGTTCCTCTGGGGTCTTGTTAGGATTTTGCAAGTAATCTTCAAGTTGCTAATGTTTTTATTATTGAACAATTTGATGTCCAACTTAACAACGGTGTTTCTATAACATGTGAGTGTAGGGTTCTAGATCCTTTGTATGGACAGCAGTTTCCTATCAGCTAAAAGACAATCTTAAGCTGTCACCATCCGCCTCACAATTCGTGTCTTCAATAGCGTTTTTCCCGTGGAGCATAAAGCCATTATACGGGTATGTTTCTTTGTTCTGTTCAATTTCTTGATAGGCCTATGGAGCAACTTAAAGAATGAAGGCAGATAAGAAAATTTTTGGTGTTGAAATGCTCTAGTTTATAGTGAAAGAATCTGTTGTGTTGTAGGACATTGGTAATTTCCTAACGGAGTAGCTGTTTTGGCAACTTCTTTATATTGCCTTTTTGAAAATCCATAATAGTATATGAAACCCAAAACAGGGATTGTATATGCATTACAAATTACAATGTAGTACTTATTTGGCATTTTCTTTACTGATGGAAATTGAAGAATAGTGTCCTTTTTGTTATACATAATTTTTGTGTATGTTTTTGGAAACTTAACTTGCATCCTGCTTGCAGAATTTTGTCTGATTGCATCCCGATAAAAGGAAGGAAAAGGATACCATACCTTGTAATTGCAACTCTTCTCTCTCTAGTTCCCTGGCCTATGCTAGGCATAGATTCCAACTTGAGGAGTTCCCAATGGCATCTCACAGTCCTCTTGACAGTGCATAACCTGGGCTCTGCCATGGCAGATGTTGTGGTTGATGCAATGATTGCTGAGGCAGTAAGATCTGAGAGGTTTGTGCGTGCTGTCTTTTAAAGCAACTCTAAGCACATTTTCACTAATTTGGTATTTGAGTCTTTCATCATTTTTAGGTACACACAATTTAGCTACAAACGCTCTTTGTATTTTGTTGGTTGACAAAGCAGGAAGCAATTGGCATGCAACCTAACTATCTATTAACTTGGGATTTTATTATAAAAAATGTGGATGAGTGGGAGGCTTTCCCTGTCAATTATTATATGGGCATACCTTTCCATATGCCCAAGAAATCTGGATGGTCTCCCATTATGTTGTTGGATTGTTCTCTCAAATAGGCAATTTAGTTAAGTTTTTTTAGAATGTGAAAGCTTACCTGTACCATTGAACAGGGCATCATTTGCTGGAGATCTGCAGTCCATGACTTGGTTGTCAATGGCTGTGGGTGGAATTTGGGGCAGTTTGTTAGGAGGACATGCATTGACCAACTTACAAATAGACAAGATTTTCCTCCTTTTTTCTGTACTGCCAGCCATACAGTTATTATCATGTGGTTTGGTTGGGGAGAATTCTGCGGACAGTAAAGTTTCTCGTGAGTCCGCCAATTCAAGCAAATCCCATCCAGGGAATGGGAATGGTAATATTTTGGACGAAGATAATATCTTGCTGAAGAAGTCCAGTGCAAGTGCTACAAGAAGAAAGAGGAGCCAAAAGAATAGCAACAAGAGGGCAAGTATGAGAACTAAATCCCTGATACCTGAGAAGGGCGATTCCTTAATATCACGTTGGTTCCACTCTCTGAAAACAGCTACTTACAGTTTGTTACGTACTTTTAGGCAGCCAATCATTTTGAGGTAACCACCAAAACCTTTTATAATAGTCAGTTGAATATTCTTTAGAATTTGAAGTTCATGTGTGTGTATGCTCCTCCTCTAGATTTAGCAGTGTTAGCCACCCAAAGAGATGATTGTTTTCACTTTGATATTAAATATATAATTGTCAATGATCCAGAATAGACCACAAAATGAATGCTTGATCTATTTGTATTTTGCCAGATTTTTTTCCACCTATTTTAGGTGTATATGCTGCTTAATATACCTACCCTGGTATCAATTTAGTTTATTCTTCTAATCTATTTGATTTTGGGTTTTACTTTGGTCTTTGGAAGACCAGACCAATGGCTTGGTTTTTCCTAGCACAGATTACTGTTCCAAACCTCTCAACAGTCATGTTCTATTACCAGACAGAGGTCTTGAACTTGGATGGATCCTTTTTGGGGACTGCACGTGTTGTTGGATGGTTAGGCCTCATGCTAGGAACCTTCACATACAATCGCTACTTAAAAACCATGAAACTACGGAAGATTCTCTTGTGAGTGCTTAACAGCGTTGAATACATTTTTCAACAAACATGTTTATTCTACTTAATCTGCTTAATATTGCTTATGCAGGTGGGCCCATGTTGGGCTGTCTTTGTTGAGCCTCCTAGATGTAATTTTAGTGTCTCGATTGAATCTTGCCTATGGAGTTTCAGATAAGATCATGGTTGTCTCAGGATCTGCCCTTGCCGATGCTGTTAATCAATTCAAGCACGTTCATTTTCTCCAAAGTTTCTAGCTTTTCTATTAATTTATTTTGAAGTCAATACCTGTATCCCCCTCAAAACAAAGAAAAAGGAGACTCGAGTTTGGATTCCAGATCCAGAAATCACATGCAAGCTCTCATAAGGAAAAAAGAAAATCATATGCGTGATGTTCATGAATGTATGGATGAGCTCACACAGACGCAAACACGCTCTCATGCACCCATAAGTCACTCCTCACATAATCTATCTGTCCATAAATCTTTAAATGCACCCCCAACCAATCTGTTTTCTCACATTTCTTGTCTGTCTCTGCAGGTTAATGCCATTCCTTATATTATCTGGACAGTTATGTCCGCCGGGAATTGAAGGAACACTATTTGCCCTCTTTATGTCAATAAACAACTTAGGTTCCACACTGGGATCTTTTGTGGGTGCAGGGTTGGCCTCAATTTTGAACCTCTCCTCGGGATCTTTTGACAACCTTGGTTTGGGCATTGCTATCCAAGTCCTGTGCACTTTCATTCCAATTGCTTTTCTATTTTTGATACCAAAAGAAGCCACAGGGATATCAGCATAGGTAGGGATGATTCATTTGCCTGATACAAGAAGTTATTCACTTAGTAACGGCAAAATGAGCAGAAACATTGCTACTGAATTTATTTTGTCACTGTCAAGTAGTAGCTGGGATATACGAAATGCACTCTTGAGGATTGAAAGAAATAGGTGCCTTTGATTTATAGTTCGATACACTGATGTACAAGGTTTGTAGAACAATTTTGATCAGTTCAATGTTTATGGAAAGCAAGGGTCAGGTTGCTATCCCTGTGATTTATAGCGTTGTTGTTTAGATTTTGATCAGTTTTAGTTGTTGTTCGAACATGTTTTTCTGTTGGTTTGGAAAGTAAATTCACTTTAAAATTATGTCTTCCATGTTTTTATTTCTTTCTTTTTCAACTAAACATGTTATGTCCTTTCTGTATTTATTTATTCTGTCAATTGCAATCTTAGATATGAAGAATTTTGAGTTATTATTAGTGGTGAACTGATTAAACAGAAAAAATTGAAAAAAAATAATTAAAAAAATCGAATCGTAAAAAAAAAATTGATTAAACCGATTAAAATTTTAAAAAAACCAGCCGGTTTGGTTCGGTTTTGGTTTTATAAGAAAAAAACAAAAAAAAAACCAAGCCTAAACCGAGAAAATCAAGCCAAAACAAAAAAAAACCAAGCTAAAACCGGAAAAACCGAGTCAAACTGATTTGAACCTGTTTTTACCCTAAAAAACCAAACCGGATCAAAACCAGTCGGTTTGATCCAATTTCAACTTTCTTAAAAAAAAATTTAATTTAATTATTTTTTAATAAAAACCAAACCAAACTAAAAATAATAACTCCTAATTATTATTAACACTATGCAAGAAACATGGTGCGAAACAAATGACTGACATGGTAATCAATGTTCATTATTGAATAAATCGCTTCGACTTTTGGTGGTGGATCGCAAGGTAATTGCGTGTCAAAATGTTAGAATTAAACATCCATTCATTTTAAAAGTTTTTGTATTTTAAAAATATTTTTAAAAAAATATAAATTTTTTTATTTTTTTATTTCAAATTAATATTTTTAATATTTTCAAATTATTTTAATACACTATATTAAAAATAATTTTTAAAAAATAAAAAAAAAATATCATTTTAATATAATTTCAAGTAAAAAGTAACTATAATCATATTCCTACACATACTTTAATTAATTAAATCTTGTGTTTTACCCGAACTGTTTTTAAACAAAAAAAAACTGTCTGCACGCGAGAATTACAAATTGGAACGGATTCACACAAATGGCAAGAGATTAAAATGTAGAAAATAAAAGGAGGGACCTCGTTGCAAATAAAAAAAATAGGAGGAGGGCGATTAAACAAAAAGGTTTAAAGGGCGGAGGAAGCTACTCAATTATCAGAGCCTGGTTTCGATCCAGGGACCTGTGGGTTATGGGCCCACCACGCTTCCGCTGCGCCACTCTGATTGTTGAATACAAGTTCTATCAGATGTTATATAATGTAATTCTAAGACAAAGTTCGGTTATTTCTGTTACGGTAAGAAAGATGAGTTCCCGTGTGCTTCTTTGATATTTTTTTTACTGGCCCAGTTGCAAGTTCTGCAAAATTTTGACGGGTTTTAAGAGATAAATGAAAGAGGACATGGTATGATTGTCAAGGTTGTGATTTTTATGGGAAATGATATTCCAGAGGGAGTTCGAGACTCATAGCAGTCATAATATAAAAAGGGTGATATTCATATATAATTGCGAGAAGATGGAAAGCTTACTTACAAGACTAACAGATATATATATGCTATGATTTCCATGCAAAACGTAAGCAACGATGCTGATATTCTCTTCTCAAGGTTCATAAAGATAAAAAAGTCTCGAGATATTCATGGATGTTAGATTCTGCATCTTCTGTTCATGATCTTACGAAGAAAGAATGGTATGATATCTATAAATAATGTGAAGGAGTATCTCTAGCAGATGACAGTGAAATTAATGAAGTTCCTAAAACTGGTAGTGTTAAGATTAAGATGTGCGATGCTACAATAAATAATATGCTTGATGATATAGACATGTGATAAAACTTTAAAAGAATTTAATTTTGAATTAATGGCGAATTAATTCACATTTTGAACAAGAAAATGTGAAAGACTGTCGACTGAATAATGGTTGAACACCAAAAAGCTTAGCTCCTTCAGTATAGACAGAATAAACGGCCAATGTTAACTACCAGAAAATCAGCCACGATTAATATTCTATCGGATGGATTTTATTGGTGAGCTTGTCGGTAAAAATTTTACCGGTAAATTGCATGTCTTACACCGATAAAATAAAGTTGTAAGTAAAAATATTTAATAGTGTAATGATTATGCGGTGGGTTTGATTAAATTTTTTTTAAATGTATCAGATGAAAAAAATTGAATTTGGTTTATTGATTCAAATAGGTTCAATAAACTTGGTTAATTTAAAAATATAGTTATAAAAAAAATCCAACAACAAAAAAAAAACAAAAATAACAAATAAAACAAATGAACGCTTGCCAAAACTAAGGAAAGATAACCTTTAAATATTTTTAAAATATCTTAATGATCTTATTTAGTAACAAAGCAAAAATTAAATGAGAACAAAATAATTTCATAAAGTTAAAATTAAATAAATTTAAAGCTTAATTACTAACAAATCAACGTTGAATAACTAATTGAAAAACAAATAAAAAAAACATATACCTGACTTTAGTCAATATGGCAAACTCACGATAAGTTGTGAGGTTAAAATAACACCGTACAAAAAAGCTTGAATAAAAGAATAGAGATTAACTCCCAACCAAACTAAGGTAATGTTTGTTTGAGCGACTAGACCGCACTTTTAAAAATCTTTGAACTTTTTTTAGCTTCAAATTAATAATTTTTAGTGTTTTTTTTATTATTTTGACGTACTGATGTCAAAAATAAAAAAAAAGAGCATTATTTTGATACATTTTTAAGCAAAAAAATTTTAAAAAGTAATATATATCACACTCTTAAACAGACTATAAATGCTGAAAGGAGAAACAAAAAAATTAATTAATAAATTTCAAAACAAAAAAACTCAAGTTAACTTAACTCGACTAACCCCTAACTTGTGATATAAGATCAGGATGACCCCAAATAAAAAAAAAACAGAGAAAATCATGAAACTGAACGCCCAATAACCTAATATGAAATAATGAAGTTAAACAAAGATATATAATTTTTTAAATAAAAGATCAAAGTTAAATCGAGCTAATCTTTTATACTTGTAATTTGAGTCATGAGACCGAATTACTCTACAGAAGGCAAACCCAAAAAAATCACCAAGCAAAATTCTTAATCATTCAAAATTAAAAAACAAACAAATAACAATCATTAGAATGAGAATCAAATCTAGTATAAAAATTAAATGAAAAAAAATAATGAGGGATGAGATTGAAAAATAAAATAAATCAAGAGAGTGATGAAAATAAACAATTAAAAGAATGCGGATAAAATATGATAGATGAAAAAAATTGAAGTATGATGAAATTAAAAAAATAGTAATCAAAATAATAAAAATAAACAATTAAAAGAATGCGGATAAAATATGATAGATGAAAAAATTGAAGTATGATGAAATTAAAAAAATAGTAATCAAAATAATAAAAATAAACAATTAAAAGAATGCGGATAAAATATGATAGATGAAAAAATTGAAGTATGATGAAATTAAAAAAATAGTAATCAAAATAACAATGATCAAATTTGAAGGAAAAACAAATTAAAAAGTTGTTCTGAAAAATTAAAAGATTAGACATGAAAATCAATGATGAGAGAAAGCAAAATGAAAAAAAAATCGTTGGCGCCAAATTAAAGGGTTGTTTAGCACATGTTTTGTACATGCATGGAGAGGACAAAGAGTAAATTCCAATGTTATTTCAAAAGTCATCATTTGGTCGCATGACGATGTTGAACGTACCGTCTAAAAAGGATGAGCATCAGCCATGCATTAACTCGACAATACACGCATTTGCTATTCTTTTAATAATATTTATTTTTATTTAATTACTAATTCACTTCTTAATCAACTTGATAATAAAAAAAAATAATGAAAAGATAAAAAAACCTGTATACACCTGTCAAGGAAATTTGGCTTTGAATGATATTTTGGTAATTGTATAGTGCATTGAAAAAAAAAACAAAAACAGCCCTGACTTTAATTAATTAAATCTTGTGTTTTACCCGAACTGTTTTTAAACAAAAAAAACTGCCTGAATTACAAATTGGAACGGATTCACACAAATGGCAAGAGATTAAAATGTAGAAAATAAAAGGAGGGACCTCGTTGCAAATAAAAAAAATAGGAGGAGGGCGATTAAACAAAAAGGTTTAAAGGGCGGAGGAAGCTACTCAATTATCAGAGCCTGGTTTCGATCCAGGGACCTGTGGGTTATGGGCCCACCACGCTTCCGCTGCGCCACTCTGATTGTTGAGTTCATTTTGTATCAAAAGTTATATACTCTAAGGTTCAGTCAAATTTATTTCTCTTCTTCGGCTCTCTCTCTCTTTCCTTTCCCTGCACCAACACCATAAAAAAATTACTAGGAAAACAATTCAAAACTTTGATCAAAACCCACAAAAGATATCAATCAAAGAAGCATTCTTTAATAAAAACGGGAATGAGAAGGAGACCAGGTATTGGTGGGTTACAAACAGCAGCTGCTGCAAGGGTAACTACTGTTTCTTCTGTTGGATTATTGATTCATCGGTTTCCATTTGGTTATTTATTATGCTCAATATAAACAGTTTCTGAGTTTTTGCTTTTCATTTCTTGAAATGGTATTGAAGGATCCATATCGGATACTTGGAGAAAATGTAGCAAGGCTAAAAACTGATCTTATGAAAGAACAGCTTGCCACTTTTCGTTCTCAGCTTGAAGAATTTGCCCGCAAACACAAGGTCAGCTGATAAATTTCTGTTTTATATCAACGAACTTTACCGTTTGGAGATAAAAAGTTTGGATTTGTAGTACTAAAGTTGTGAATTTTAGAGGTGTTTTTTTTTATTTTTCCCTGTTACGGTAAGAAAGATGAGATCCTGTGTGCTTCTTTGATTTTTTTTTACTGGCCCAGTTGCTAATTTTGTAAAACTTTGCCGGGTTTTAAGAGATACATGAAAGAGGACATGGTGTGATTGTCAAGGTTGTGATTTTTGTGGGAAGTGGTATTGTAATGTTGATGTGGGTTGGTGCAGAATGATATTCGAAAGAACCCTACTTTCAGTGCAATTCCATGAGATGTGTGCTAAAGTTGTAGTGGATCCATTGGGCATCGAGTAAGGGTTTTTGGGCAGAGCTGTTACAGATTGGTGACTTCTATTATGAACTTGGTTTCTACAATGTCGTTTTTCATTATGGTGCTCTATCTTTGGCAAATGTGTTTAAACAAATGAACGCTTGCCAAAATTTAAAAACAAAATTCTTTAAATATTTTTAAAATATCTCAATAATTTTATTTAATAACAAAGAAAATATTGAATAACAACAAAGTAATCTTATATTAAAAAAATTAAAGCTAAATTACTAGCAAATCAAACGTTGAATAACTAATTAAAAATATATATATATCTAACTTTAATCAACAAAATAAACTCGCGATCAAGTTGTAAATAACCTTGTTCAAAAGAAATTAAATAAAATAATAGAGGTTAATTTCTAAGCGAACTAGGATAGTGTTTGTTTGTGTGGTTAGACCGCACTTTTAAAAAATTTTGAATTTTTTTTAGCTTGAAATTAATAATTTTTAGTATTTTTTTTTATTTTGATGTACTAGTGTTAAAAATAAAAAAAAAATCAAAAAACATTATTTTGAATAAAAAGCACTTTAAGAAGCAATATATATCACACTCCTAAACATACTCTGAATAATGAAAAGAGAAACAATTAAGAAAAGTCAAAACAAAAAACTCAAGTCAACTTGGATTAACTTGACTAACCCACAACTTATGATATGAGATCAGGATGACCCGGAGAAAGAAAAACAACAAAAATCTTAAAATCAAAGGCCTAATAATCTAATGTGGAAGAATGAAGTTAATATATATATTGAAAAAAGACCAAAGTCAAATCGAGGTAATCTTTGATATTTGTGACTTGGATTATGAGCTGAGTTACTTTATAGAAAACAAACCTGAAAAAATCACTAAGCAAAATTCTCAATCATCTAAAATTAAAAAATAAACAAATAGTAATTAAAAAATAAAAATAAAATCTAATATAAAAATTAAATAAAATAAAATAACAAGGGATAGATTGAAAAATAAAATAAATCAAGAGAGATGAAAAAATAAAAAAAATAATCAAAAGAACGCAAGATAAAATATGATAGACGAAAATATTGAAGTAAATAATTTTTTTAAAAAAATTTAATTTTATAAATTAAAAAATCAAAATCAAAATAACAATGATTAAATTTAAAAAAAATTAAAAATTATTTTGAAAAATTAAAGAATTAAACATAAAAATTTTAAAAAAAATTTGTTGATATCAAACCGGAGATCTGTTACCACAGACGTCCATGCGCTAACGTTATCATTTAATCGCCTGATGATGCCGCACGCGTCACCTGTTGAGGGCCAGCATCACCGACGCACTAACGTGGCAATGAACGCAACTGCCATTTTTTTTAATAACATTTATTTTTTTTTAATTACCAATTCACTTCTTGATCGTTGTAATGTGCCTGTATGTATAGACTATAGAGTGAAACACTTAGCCTCTTTATTATTATTTTTTAATTGTAATATATATATATATATATATATATATATATTTTTTATTATATTCAATGTGGTGTCGATCTATCCATCCGCAGGCTCGAACTCTGAAGATATGATTACTGATTTGAACTCCTTTTTTCATAGTGAACCCAAGTTTACCTGAAATATATTTCAGTGTAGGTTTTTTATTTTGTAAAATATTAAAATGATGTTATTTTAATTAAATATTTTTTAAAAAAATTTAATAAATTAAAGGTTGGGTCTTGATAAAATCATAAAATCAACGTAATTTTTGACCAAATTAGCCAAATTTTTTCTTATATTTGTTCTTTATCTCATATAGATCTTTATTTTGTCTTGTTTTTATTTTAGAAATAAAAAAAATAAATTAAAATTCGGGTTAATTACATCAAATCAACTCTATTTTTTTTTTTTTATGATTCAAGATATTTTCCTTTCTTATATTTTTTTTATTTAGTTTATGGAATTAATAGTTTTTAGTATTTTTTAATGGTTTTAATATATTAATATTTAAAATAAAAAAATTATTTTGATATATTTTTAAGTAAAATATATTTTTTTAAAAAAATAATTTAGATTAACAATAAGAAGTAGTTACGACTGTTTTTAACTATTTTGTTACTCATGAACGTGATTATGATACCTTAATTTTATTAATAGAAAAATAGTAGGAAGTTAAGTTAGGAATGTTATTTAGTAATTTAATTTTTTGAATTGATATAATTATTTAAGATAAAATAAAAAAACTTTATAATTATATAATCTATTCAAAACTTACCATCTCACTGTTCATAATATGCTTACAAGAGTATATACGCATAAAATATTTTATTAGATAATAAATAAATAAATAAATAAATAAATAAAAACTAGTTTGATCATCATCGCTCAAGGAACAAAATAAGACCCACAATGTGTTAAAAAGCCAAAAAAGAAAAGAAAAGAAGAAAGGTCATCAATGGCTACTCCACACGTCTCTTTATCATGATTAACTGTACAAATAATATTCACCATACTTTGAAGCATGTACTACTACTACATATCTCAGTTTGAATATTCATTAATTAAAATATTTTTTTATAATAACATATGAGTTATAAAAAATATTTTTATATTTTAGAATAGATAAACCACTTATATAGATTCTTTTTATAAGAATTTATTTGTACATACGAATTTATAATAAATTCAAAATATTAGTTTTATTTATGAATGTAAATCTTTGTTTTGAATTATAAACGAACCATTTGATAGGAACTTATCAACCCTTTTAAACCATGTCCAGACCACGCAATGTAACCTACATTGGGTAAGGAACGCTAGGGGTGCTAATATCTTTCCTAACCATAACTAGTCTCTACCCTTGAAATTTATGATGAGACTAGCTCATCTAGGTCTTCTAGTGACTCTAAACTAAATAATTAGGTAACGATTCCTTGACTCCAACGTCCTGTCATGTTGTGTGTGCATGTGCATGTGCGACAAGGTCTAGAAGAAAATAATTGCTTTTTTTTTTGCCATTGTTTTAAGTAGTACTTGACATTACAGTAGCATATGATAATATTATTTTTTTATTTTTAAATATATTTTTAATATTACCTTATCAAAATAATTTAAAAACATGTAAAAAAATTAATTTTAAAAAAATACTTTTTGAAAAAGTTCCGTAATAACAAATAGATTCTTAATCAAATTACACTATCGGCTTTTTTTGAATATCATACTTGCTCCACACTACAAATTGGCTTTCTTGATGCTCAGTTTACACTGAGAAACTCTACTATGAGGTATTTTATTGGTTTATAAATTATTTATGTGTATTTGATATTATGGTATATAATATTTTTAAAAAATATTTTTTATTTAGAAATTTATTATATATATATATATTTAACATTAGTATATAAAAATATTAAAAAATATATCATTTTGATACTTTTTCAAAAAAAATAATACCTGCAAAAAAACATCTAAAAACAAAAACTACCACACTTTTAAACATGAATTTATTCTATCACTCTCAATGTTATTTTTTTTTTGCAAAATTTTAAAATTAAAAAAATTAATACATCTAAAAAAATTGAAGTGTCAAGAATTTTAAGAAATGAAAAAAATAACTGTAATAATTAGTCATTAAAATCTACAAAACGCTCTTTTCTTGCAAAAAGCTTGAACTTTGAGTATATTCAAGGAAGAATTAGAATTCTTTCTAAATGCTCACTTGTTAAAATTGTCTTAAACACACTCGGCCATTATTTAAAAAAAATCAAGAAATTAATTTATTAGAAAATATAAATAACTTTGAAAAGTAATTAAGAAATAAAAAAATAACTCAACTGTTAAAATTCCAAAACATGTTTGACAAGCTCATGTTCATGGTTTTGAAAATTACAAGAATAAACAAAAATAAAATTATAATAATTATATTATCTTATACTATTGAATAAATTTACATGATGAAAATCAATTATAGAAGCTAATTATGAAAATCTTGAAGTAAGTTCAATGTTTTGAAATATTTAAGTCTTCCAACCAATAAAATAAAAAAATAAATAATTAACTATTAAAAGTTTATATAGTCGTTAATTTTAGGGTCTATAAAATTAATTAATGTATTTACAAACTGATAGGAATATTCATGTTAATAAAAAAAATAAAAAATAAAAAATCTAATGAGCTGAATCTCCGAAATGCCTCCACATTATTTTTTATTATTATTTTTCAATCTGTCCTTCCTACCTAAACTTAAAGCCTTTGAGGTAAGTAGGAAACACAACAACTCAGTCAAGAAATTAACATGTGAAGAAATAATTAAATTAAAAA
>Ga0325404_1003553_pt1 | contig 16592 bp, 14 predicted proteins | sample PopdelMetagenome_18_FD_205664 | JGI IMG/M metagenome (GOLD analysis project Ga0325404, IMG submission 205664) | Populus deltoides microbial communities from Bellville, Georgia, United States - Xylem-Control-R1 | ecosystem: Host-associated > Plants > Phyllosphere > Stem > Wood/Secondary xylem... | reverse complement strand
CCCCTTTCCTTTCTATCGATATCATCTTATAGTTTTATTACAAGAAAACATTGAATTACAGTTTGGTCTTTTCTTCAGCAAAAATGTTTAGGTTTGTTTTCAGAAAAACTTGTGCAGATCATGAGTCTGTGTAATGCTGAACCAGTACTGTTCATCATGATCCGATGAAAATGCAGAATAATGTTGTAAGAACTAAAAGCTGTTGTACCATGACCTCCAAAAATGAAAAGAAACTTATAATTTTGTCATGGTGCTGACAAAACGCTGCTGTGTTTTAAACGTTCAATGTCAAGAATTCAAGTTTAAATTCCCTTGTTATGTCAGAACAATTTATTTATCTATATTTGACTGAATCAAGCTTTAAATATTCCACAAGGAGAATTTTCTCTCTTCTTCTTTACTTTTGATGATTGATGTGTTTTGCTTCTTGCCGAATAATTTTCTCTGCTTTCTTCTTGTTGCATGAGAGCTTTCTGCTTTAATCAGCAAGGTTTTTAGGAATAACCCCTTATTGGTATTTTGGACTTCCAACGTTATTCCTGCTAGCCACAAATAATATGTTCTGCTTTCTTTTATTCCTTTTGTTATGGAAACCTATTGAATTCCTTAGTCACTGGTTGATTTTTATTTTTTATGTTAATTGTTTTCTAGCATTATTTAAGATATGTAATCGTAGTTCAACCATTCACTCTTCACCCAAGTATTAATTTTTTTTTTTAAAGTATGGTGGGTGAGTTGAGAGGTAGGTTTGGAAATTTCTAGTCTTCTAGAATAATGTGGTTTTTCCTCTGTTGTTCTTGACTTTATTCTTGTTGATCACCAGCTATTATAATCCTTACAAATAGTTGAGAGTTCTTGCTGGTTTTTTATTCTTGTATCTGTTATTACTACCTAGTACTTAAAACTTGATTTCTGTTTTTCTTAAGGAGCTATGTCTGTACTTACTCGTGTCCAAAGCATTCGTGAACGTTTGGATGAGACCCTCAAGACTCATCGCAACGAGATTGTTGCCTTACTGACCAGGTAACCATGCTCTCTTTTTTGGTTTTGATTTATGGAGTGGTGTAAAGAGGGTCATGCTTACATTTTTGGTGCAGCTTGTTAAGGATGTAGATTTATTACAGCATATTTTGGACAATTTGTGTTACAGGATTGAAGGCAAGGGAAAAGGAATTCTTCAACACCACCAGATTATTGCTGAGTTTGAAGCAATCCCTGAAGAGATCGGGAAGATATTGGCGGGTGGTGCTTTTTCTGAAGTTCTCAGATCCACACAGGTGACTCCCTTGATCACACATGCTTTTTTTTTTTCCTATTATATCCTAAGTTTTGGGAATTTTCTCTTAACTGTTTTTTTTTTATTCTGTTGTTTTAGGAAGCAATTGTTTTGCCTCCATGGGTTGCCCTTGCTGTGCGCCCAAGGCCTGGTGTCTGGGAGTACGTCAGAGTGAATGTCCAAGCACTTGTTGTTGAGGAGTTGCGTGTTGCTGAGTATCTTCATTTCAAGGAGGAACTTGTTGATGGAGGGTAAGTCAGAGTATTGATTAGACGCTAGCTTTTAATTGAGTTCTCTCAATTTCTTGTTCTGTACGTGTATGCTTTGATTTTGACAATGTTAGTCGATCTGATAATGCAGCTCCAATGGCAACTTCGTGCTTGAATTGGACTTTGAACCATTCAGTGCATCTTTCCCTCGCCCAACTCTTTCAAAGTACATTGGTAACGGTGTTGAGTTCCTCAACCGCCACCTTTCAGCTAAGTTGTTCCATGACAAGGAAAGCCTGCACCCCCTGCTTGCATTTCTCAAGGTGCACTGTCACAAGGGGAAGGTATGCTTGATACAGTATCCAAGTTCCAGCTTTTAAAGTAACTCCTAGGATAACTTGCACAAATGAAAACTTAAACTCCAAGATCTTAATTTGCTTGGATCAAACTTTAGGATATAAGCAACTGATGGTTTACTAGAATCTTGTAATGTCTGATAATCATGTCTAGAATCTGTAATTTAAGCAAGGATAGCTTACTGCGGAATTAGATCCTGTAAAACCTGATAACATTTTGTATATTCTTGTGCAGAATATGATGCTGAATGACAGAATTCATAACCTAGACTCTCTGCAATATGTTCTGAGAAAGGCCGAGGAATATCTGTCTTCTCTGAAACCTGAGACTCCATACTCTCAATTCGAACACAAGTTCCAGGAGATCGGCTTAGAGAGAGGATGGGGCAATACTGCTGAGCGTGTTCTTCAGATGATTCAACTTCTTTTGGATCTTCTTGAGGCACCAGATCCCTGCACTCTTGAAACTTTCCTTGGCAGAATTCCTATGGTCTTCAATGTTGTGATCATGTCCCCTCATGGATACTTCGCCCAAGACAATGTTTTGGGGTATCCTGATACCGGAGGCCAGGTTAATTCACAAGCCTAGTCTAATCTTTCTCTTCGTGCATACTCTAATGAAACCTTACCTGATCTGGCTTGCATATTACTTTCTACTAGGTTGTTTACATTTTGGATCAAGTTCGTGCCTTGGAGAATGAAATGCTTCTGCGTATCAAGCAGCAAGGACTTGATATCGTCCCCCGAATTCTCATTGTAAGTTTAATTTCCAAGCTTTAGGAAGTATTTTAACAGTTTTTTCCTTGTATAAAATGTTATTACATTCTTTGGTGCTTAATCTGTCTTTTTTTTCCGTGTTTGCAGATTACTCGACTGCTCCCTGATGCAGTAGGAACCACTTGTGGACAACGTCTGGAGAAAGTCTATGGATCGGAGCATTGTGATATTCTTCGAGTTCCCTTCAGAGATGAAAAGGGAATGGTCCGGAAATGGATTTCTCGCTTTGAAGTTTGGCCATACCTAGAAACTTACACTGAGGTATTATTTCTTTATTGTTTCCCCAAAGTAATCCTTGTTCTCAAAGTCTTACTACGTTTATCTTCATGTGCTAAGATAATATCTTGTTTTCTTCAGGATGTTGCTGCTGAAATTGCTAAGGAGTTGCAGGGAAAGCCTGATCTGATCATTGGAAATTACAGTGATGGAAACGTTGTTGCCTCCTTGCTAGCACACAAATTAGGTGTTACAGAGGTTTGCCCTGATCTTTTCTTGTTTTTTGCAGCGTTTTTTCTTCACTGTAGCATAACAAATTAACAATTCTCTTTGTTTTTGCTATGTTTTCTGCAGTGCACTATTGCACATGCTCTAGAAAAAACAAAGTACCCAGATTCAGATATTTACTGGAAGAAGTTTGATGAAAAGTACCACTTTTCATGCCAGTTTACAGCTGATCTTTTTGCCATGAACCATACAGATTTCATCATCACCAGCACATTCCAAGAGATTGCTGGAAGGTGATATGATGTCTCCCCTGATTATTATTATCGTGAACGATTCTTCGATTGCATCTAACATGTACTGTTCCACTATTTCAGCAAGGATACTGTTGGACAGTACGAGAGCCACACTGCTTTCACTCTCCCTGGCCTCTACAGAGTTGTTCATGGTATCGATGTATTTGATCCCAAATTCAACATTGTATCCCCTGGTGCTGACGAGAGCATATACTTCCCTTACACTGAGAAGAAACTTAGGTTGACTTCTTTCCATGAAGAAATTGAAGAACTTCTTTACAGCTCCGTTGAGAACGACGAGCACTTGTAAGTTTCTATCTCTTTTACTTTCCACATAAATTTCTTATGTAGTTCTTGGAAAAGTTCCTGGATAAAGAAGAGATGCAATAACTCATCACTTATTTTTATCGTTCAACAGATGTGTGCTAAAAGACCGCAACAAGCCAATTCTATTCACCATGGCGAGGCTGGACAGAGTTAAGAATTTAACTGGTCTTGTAGAATGGTATGGAAAGAATACCAAGCTGCGCGAATTAGCTAATCTTGTTGTAGTTGGTGGTGATAGAAGAAAGGAGTCTAAAGATATAGAAGAGCAAGCTGAGATGAAGAAAATGTACAGTCATATAGAGAAATACAAATTGAATGGCCAGTTCAGATGGATTTCTTCTCAGATGAACCGCGTGAGGAATGGAGAGCTCTACCGTTACATTTGTGATACCAAGGGAGCTTTCGTGCAGCCTGCTTTGTATGAGGCTTTTGGATTGACTGTTGTTGAGGCCATGACATGTGGTTTGCCAACCTTTGCTACTTGCAATGGTGGTCCTGCTGAGATCATTGTGCATGGAAAATCCGGATTCCATATTGATCCTTACCATGGAGTACAGGCTGCTGAACTCCTTGTTGACTTCTTTGAGAAGTGCAAGGCTGATCCCACTTATTGGGACAAAATCTCCCAGGGAGGCCTGCAGCGAATCCAAGAGAAGTAAGCTCACCACCACCTTCACTCTACAACTCTGTTTCCAAGCTGTTATGATGAAGTTTTGCTAAATTGTCTCTCGTTACTTGCTTTTTCAGGTATACCTGGAAAATTTACTCTCAAAGGCTCCTGACTCTCACAGGAGTTTATGGCTTCTGGAAGCATGTTTCCAACCTTGATCATCGTGAGAGCCGTCGCTATCTGGAAATGTTCTATGCACTCAAATATCGCAAATTGGTAAGATTATTCTCCAATCTCCAGGGTGTGCAAGCATTTATGATTTACCATTCACTCCTGCAGAGGTTTATTTGATGATACTGATGAATATTCTTTCATTACCTTTCAGGCTGATTCTGTTCCTTTGACTATCGAGTAAATGGAACTGGAGAAATCAGGGAAGCATGGGTTGGTTTGAGTCGGGTTCCGGGTCCAGAATAAAGGGTCATTTCACGATAGTGATTGGACAAGAAAGGCTTTGATCTTCTTTTTGTTTTTTTTGTTTTTCCTTTCTGTGTGTATCTTTTTTGTCTTTCCTTTTCTTTTCATCATGCAGCCTCTTGAATTTCAGTAAAGATTGTGTCTTTTGAGTTCATCATCCCTTATCTGATCTCTATCCATTTCTTGCAAATTCTCTGTCTCTTGAGATTGGAAATCATGGGAAATGATCCAACATCATTTCCTGTATTTCTCCTCAATACTCGAGATTGGCTATTCTTCATCATTATATAAAGACAAAAATAAGCTTGGCCTGTGGTTTGCCCAACTCCGCGCTGTTCTCTACAAATCCTCAAGGGCTCAAAGGAATGACTAGGACCTAATATGGCTAAATTAATTTTTTTTTAAAATAAAAAATTATTTTAATTTTTTTTAAATAAAAAATACTTTAAATAATACCTACTATTTATATTTCCAAACATTACATAACCCCCCCCCCCCCCCTCCCCCCCCGGGGCTCAAGATATAAGTGTATTGTCAAAAACAATTTAAAAAAGAAGTCGAGTGAATTCTTTTCAGCTGTTTTCTGCTGAGAATATTTAAATCTAAAATCTATTTGCCATTTTCTTTTTCTTTGAAATAATCACCAAAGACATTCTTTCCAATAGATGGAAACCAATTTCATCAAGTGCTGAAGCCTGCAAGGCCAGAGACTGTTAAGCAACAACAGATCATGAACCAAAAAATTATCATGTATTAATAATGATGACAAAAATGTTTGCAAAATCTAAATATTTATCACAATACACAGACGGGAACAAACCCCTCTACCTGTTTATTGATGACGCCCTCAGGGTAGAAGTCAAAACTTTTATATACAAGCTCCTTAGAAAAATGCATTGCTTTTTACCTTTTGAGATTTACAGACTGTACGCCGTATACAGCATGCCTCCTGCCTTTTGTGTTCTCTTTTTCATGGGCAGTGGATACTGGGTGGTCCGCCATTGCTACTCGGTTTAGTGGTATTTATTTATAAACAACATGAGAGCCGGGCCTTATTTGCTCTTCTGCATGCTGGCTAGCATGTCTCCGTTTCCTTTCTCCACCACCACCTTTTTATCTTCTTTCAAACGATCTTATCATTCTGGAACGCAAATCACAAATGTGGGGACTAGCATTACCCCATATCTGCTCTTGCTCTATTAACAAATTTCGCTATTCATCCCTGCGTGGCCCTTCCCAAGCTCTTCTCTTCTAGAGGTTGCCATGGATAGAGAAATATGGCCATCAATAAAGAGAATGCAAGACCAATTGCCCCACTGAAAGGTTGTAGTGGATGAGTCCCAGTTACCCAAACAGGATAATTGGGCTTATAGGTCAAAAGGCCTCCTGTTTGTAAAACAAAACTCGAAGCCATTATCCCCGTCCTCAACCCGATTGGAATGGACAGGCTGCCTTTGCTTCTTTGCCGGAACCCTGCAAGAGCCAAGGAAAAAAGCCATAGCCCTGGCATTGCCCAGAGAGACCTGAAAAAACAAAATTGGAGAAAGATTCTCAAGTGACTGGCAATGACCATCTGACTTTGAGATTTAAATTCCTATATCTGTAGAAATAAAAATTTTAAGAAAATTGTGTCTACAATATCAAAAAATTGATGATCATGCAAGAAGGAACTTTTTCAAAGGAACATCTTCCTTTCAATAACAATTCTTGTCGCAGAGTATTGGCTAGCATCGTTGGTAAAATCACTTGATGCAATACAACGGTGATATGGGATCAAATATTGCCTTACAACAAGGATGGGAGGGATTAGAGAAGATACATTGTTTGAGAATGTGGTAATGGTTGCTTTTCAAAATGTTTTTCACTTTAAAATACATCAAAATAATGTATTTTTTATTTTTTAAAAATAATTTTTGACACCAGCACATCAGAATGATTTGGAACACTAAAAAATATTAATTTGAAGGAAAAAAATAAAAAAAATTTTAAATTTTTTTAAAAATACTTTTGAAACGCAAAAACAAACGGGTCTCATGGTATAGTGTGCCTGAGGTGTGTTTTAGTGAAACCAATCATTCACCATAAAAATAACTGGATGAAAAAAGCTAGGGTGGGAGAGAAGAATATTGCGATAATATCCCAGACGGAAAAGGAACTGTGATATTCTCTAAGTGGTAATAAATAATATACCTCTGGAAAAGAGAGAATGCCAGTCCAGAAATAATAATTGCTTGATGATAGCCAACATCTGCTTCAATTTCTTGAGGCAACCATGACCTGAAAAGTAATTCTTCAACCAGCACAATGCCTGTTGCCGTTATAATTCCTCGACCAGCTAGCATTATCATTTGCACATACATTTTGAGCCATGTCATGGCATCTAAGGAAGATGAAGGAATGCCTGAAGGCCAAGAGAAACTCACACAACCCAGTAAAGCATTTAGGGACTGTATTGATGCAACAAGCAGGACTCCTCCAATCAAGCCCCACAAATATTTTTGGATCTGCAAGCAATAGCCAAAACATTATGAGATCACTTTTTTCTAATTTAAATGGTTCCAAAAGAATATTAATCTGTATTCATCTGTTTCCAGGACCTCAACTTTGCCAGAATTCTAAAGGAAAGGAATATGATACCAAAACACTTCTGTCACGGAACTGGGGATGCACAAATTAGTTATTGATGAATAGTGAAACTGATGAAGAGCATGTATCAGAAAAGCGCATGATACAGAAAAGACAACATGGTAGTGGAATTTGTAAAAAGAAGCAATAATTAACAGCAACTTGAAAGGAGAAGAAATAAAAACGAAAGGGTAAAATGAGCTGAAATCTTTCTTGATGAGTTGTCCATTGTGCAACCAGGAGACAACAAACTTGTAAATACTTTTTTTTGCACAGTTGGGAAAGACATAGCTAAAAGTTTATCCCTGGCATAAAAACCTAGAGCTAATATGGCAGAGAGTTAATTTACAACCATACCTTAGGCAATGCAGTCAAATCTAACCCGTATTGCTCTAGTGGATCTTCATATCCACGTATTCTTCTGCCCCATAACGTAACAAGTATCATAATAGCAGTATAGAGGCCAACAATGCAAACAAACTCAGCAAATCTGGAGGGGTTGCTTGTTGTCCAGCTCAGTACAAGAGTGGGAAGCAATGGAACAATGATCGGTGACCAAAGAACAAGCACCATGCCAGCAAACCCAAGAACCCTTAACAAAGAAAGCACGAGGAGAAAAGATTCAGTAAAAACAATCTTGCTCACTAACATGATTAGCAACACAAAAATACAATTCATTAAACTTGTCTACTAATTTAATATGCTAACCAAGCAATCTGTTAAAACAAAAAATATTCAACATGTGACCAATTCATCAACTATTTTATCAACCAGTGATAAAAAACAAAACATAGATAATAAAACTAGAAATTTTTTCAAAGACTTCCTCCTCGAGCATAAACAATTAGAAAAGGCTTAATACGCTCCATGGGAAAATCCCAACGAACAAAAACCGTTGAGTAAAACTTTCAACCTAAAACTCTAACCACTCTACTAAACATAACTTAACTCAGAATATTTATGAAATTTCTACCTTAAAGGGAATTAACCCCTTCTATCAAACCTAACACAAGTCTGAAGATTACTTTGCAAAATTATATAAACTCTTTGCCAAAGATTTTTTAATACATAGGTTCAATTTGCCAGAGATTTTAATAAAGTTGGCAACAACAACATTCACCTCTTATGATGTTCAGTTATTAAATTCACATTATGTTATTTCAACACAAATTCCTAAAGGGAAAGGTCGAAGTAAAAAAAAGAGAGAGGACAAACAGCAGACAAGGATGTTTAGAAAACTAGCTTACCTCTGGTACAAGGGGCGTTCAGCTATATGCAGAAACATAATCAGTTTGTCTGTCAGACTCATAGCACCACGTATACCACCCCAAAGCAAAGCAATTTTACCAACTAGCTTCAACATGCCACCCTTTTGTCCCAAGTCAGCTAACATTGCTACCAGCCTATTGGCATTGAAACATTCATATGAACTTCAGGAATATAGATATACCGGCATGTCTGTTCACCGGACTAATATGTATAGGATATAATTATAATACCTTTCTTGATCTACTCCACCATCTTCCCTCGTAGGAACCACCGGACCAGCAACGGACATGGCCTTCTCAGCAAGGCTCGTAACAATGTTTGGGTTTTTTTCAGACTCTGTTACCTCCAGCTTTTCAGCTGGCTTTAGAAGATTTCCTCTTTCCTTCAAGAACTTGGATGAACTTTCCCCACCTTCCTTGGAATTGCTTGGATCCTTAACAGTTAAATGTAACAATAGGCATCAAGAATTTTGCAAATATCCAAAAGAAAACAGAGAAGGGAAAAAAGAGAGAGAAACACAGTTGATATAAACAATGACAGGTAGTTCCTGGATGCTCCTTTACATGCAACCAACGATACTATTTAGGTTTTGAGCTTAGGTGCAGCTTCCAAGGTGGAATTACTATCTGCTATCACTCTTTGTACTTTGTTTTTGACATCTACTGTCCTGGCACTCTTTCAGGTGCTTTTATTATATCCAAAATTTTAATAGTAATCTCATTGAGGATGTTACAAACACTCAGTTATTTGGGCACACACCATAAATACCCTGAACCCTAGAAAGAAAGCTGCATATAGAAGGAATATAATAGTGTCTAGAAAACAAAAGTGCTGTATCTCTCTGTCTCTCTGTTTCCACATTCTCAGAAAGAGGACAGCAATCTAAACTTCTGGGTGCTTGAAAAAGAAAACAAGAAAATTTCAAACAGGAGCATGCCATTTAGATCAACAAAGATATATTTGAAGAACAGAGATATTGAGAGTCAGTGTTTTGACCAGTCTTCATTTCATAAAAATAAGATGTTAAAGATATAAATTCAAAGAGCTATTTGAAAATTATACAAGGAATCTCAAATAGATTAACTGTTACCTGCTGCTGAACTAGTAAAGCAGACGCTCCCAAGGCAGCTGTAACAGCACCAAACATCACTCTATCATTGTTTATAGTTTTCAATGTTGCTTCTTCTCCTTCTCTAGTTATTGAACTGTTGAAACTTGTTCTATGACCACTTTTGATTGTAAGCTCATGATCCATCTCCTTTATGCAGACCTTGTCTTGACTTTTCTGCCCATGATTTTGGGTTTGACCTGAGGATTTTATGTCATTCTCGTTCCTTGTAGCTACATTAAAATATTTTCTCAAAGCAGCTAAGCTAGACCCTATAATGACACCAACTGGCAGTAATCTTCTCAGATAATTTGTTCTAAGAACAGAAGATGAAATGGCCTTGACAATATGCTCTCCATTAACAGTACCAACTTTTTCTTCAGCGCCTTCAATTCTATGATATTTACCTTTCAAGCACCAAGTATGATCCTTGTTACGTACAATGGCCAGAGACACAGCATCTGCTACTAGCTCAAGATCTCTAGCAAAATAGGACTTCATTTCTTTCTTGCTAGCTGCACCTAGTTTGCGACCAACTTCAATCCTCAAAGCATCCAAAACAACAATTTTCACAAACTCTATTAACTCATCTAATATACCATCATCATTTTCAGTAAAATTTTCCACTGTGCTATATTCTTCAACAGGTTCCTGTTGCTTTTCAGTATCTAATACTACATATGATGGTTCGATATAACTCTCTCCATCATTCTCTTTTCCAGAGTGGACCTGAACCTTTATACCAGCATCATTACTGGTGGTAACACCTCCTATAGATTCTCCAGTGATTCCTGGCTGCTCTAGGAGCTTCCATTTACCTTCTTCTGGAAAATAGTCAAGCAACAGAGCAGTGGTTGTATCTAGATCAAGTGGCTTGCTATTTGGAATCTTTGAAAGAAGATATCTGTGGAAATATTTGTTCTGTACACAGTCTCCATATGGATTTGCAGTTACATACAATGGAATGCTATTTACATGTCCATCATAGCCAGCCAAATGCTTGCCACTAACTAATTGATCCTTCTTTTGTTCTTCCTTAATTTCATAGTTGCTCGCATTATCTCCCTGAGAACCCCTAGTACCATTCCCACTAAACAAAATGGGATCCTCAGTGAGTTCCTCCTCTACCAATCCACTACTTGCAACATTCTGTTGGTTGCCACCACTTTCATGGAGCTTATGTACAGGAGGATGCTGTAATGTGTCTGACTGCTTGCCTGAGTGATTAGCGTTTTCCAGTTTCTTAGGCTTGGAATCAACTAACTCACCCTCAACCTCATTTTTATTCTTGATTTTGTTTTCATGGTCTGTTTCCTCTTCCAACTGAGAAATCATGCTTTCTAGCACACCAAAAACACTGTTAACAGCCACTTGAGTAGAATCATCCATCCCTGTTAAGGCATCTAATGCTTGAGTAACGCTGAAAGTAGGGGGATTAGAATCAGATGTGGGAGGCTTATTTTGATCATGAGCAGGTTGCATGGTTTTGTTTTCCCTCTTCTGATCACCATTTCCAACCCTTTCAATTGCTTCTGAGTCAGTAGCAGATACTGCAGGTGGAAGAGGTTCTTCTGTTATATTGGCTGAATCTATCCCATTTTGATCAGCTGATGAATCTGCAGTTTTCTTTTCATTTTTCTGATCATCATTTCCACCACTTTCAATTGTTTGAGAGTCAGTGGCAGATACTGCAGGTAGAAGAGGTTCTTCTGTCATTTTGGCTGAAACTATCTCATTTTGATCAGCTGATGAATCTGCAGTTTTCTCTTCATTCTTCTGAGTGCTATTCTCCCCTTTTGCTTCTACTTGAGGTGATCCACCACCCTGTTCAACTTTGGATTCATCAACAATTGCTTCTTCCGTGCTACTAGCCTTCTCAGAATGGTTGGTGATGTTAGGGTTACTGCTGGTTTCCAATCCCTTCTCACTACTGTCAGAGTGAGATGCAGCTTTTTCTTTGATAAACTCATCACTCTCATTCTTATGTCCCGACTCATTTGGTTCCTTCCTGTCAGACCCAGATGGATCACCTTGTTGACTGCTCATTACCTGAGACTGACTTGTTTCAATAGATTTTTGTATATTCTTCGAAGAGTGAAGCTCCTGTTCAGGTGCAGCACCAGACTTCTCTGTCCCAGGATGATTGTTAACAGATCCATCTGTCAAATCCTCAGCCCCTTCCATCTGATCTGGAGAATGTGGATCTTTAGATGTGACTTCTGCACTTGATACTTCTCTGACTTTTTCCTGTATCTCTGTTTTAGGAACATTAGGAACCTCACCAATGCTCAGTAGTCCATTAGCATTTAAGTTACTGTGTTGAGCTTGCAGAATTCCAGATACAGAAGTCGTAAGCTTTCCAACAACCTCTTCTGGTACAGCATCTTGCAAAGCTTTAATAAGCGTCTCTCCCTGACCCACAGCAGTCAAAACCTGGACAAGCACCAGATCAATGTTATAAAATACCCTAGATATGTGCCGTAAAATATTTAAATCAAGGGAATAAATTGTAGGATTCTGTATCTGAAAAAACAGCGTGCACAATTTAACATAAATAGGAGTCATTAAGGACATCTGCCAAAGAGGAAAGGGTAAAAGCACTGCCAACTATTATGAAGATAAAAGTATACACAATCAACTAGCTTATATGATATATTAGAGGACAGGCCCATGTCTGTATGAAATGCGAACGAACTCCAATAACATAATAAATATTCTGGCTGCTTTTTTTCTTCTTTCCATCTTTTTTTCATAATGATAGTTAGAAGCTGTGGTTTTCTTATAAAATAGGCATGTCTATGGGAAGCCATCTCACAATAAATATTGTCATACAAAAAAAAAGCAATTTAACAGATGATTTTCATTTTCATCTCTCCACTAAGACACTATTTTCAAAAATGTTGAGAAGATATTGGAATTTCTAGCGAGAATGAAATAAGAAGCAAACAACATTTTAGATTATTTTAAAAGGAACTTCTGATCCAATGTACACCTAACATTATAAAGAGTACAAGTAAAACAGAATGCAGTTTCCACAGTCCACACAATGATAAAAGAGGTGAAATTCCAGAATTATGCATCTTTCCATACTTGTTTCAGATACACACGTCTCCTTGAAACGGTAACTCGCATGCTTAAACCTCGGCAAAATTAGCAAGAATTGCAATTCTGAGCATTACCTTCTTCTTTTTTTCTTTGGTCAGAGTATCAGGCATCATCACATCAAGCATATTCATAACCACCTGAGCTGTTGGCAGCACTTCACCTCTTTCAATATCTACAGAATCTGCAGAATCCTGTTCTATCAATTCAGCATCAACAGATCTTCTCTGCTGCACTGCATCATTTTCCACTCCTTGCAGTTCTTCATCAAGTTTTAAATCTCTTTGGGAATCTTTTCTGGATCTTGATTGGATATCTTGAAGTATCTTGTTTATAGGTTCTATGGTGTACCCACTAGTGTCAGTTGGGGAAAGACTTGAGAGATTATTAAGTTCAACTCGTTTATCTTTGCTTTCCACAAGAGTTAGGCCTTTTGAGGGGTTGATGTTAACGTCTACATCTTTCAGAAGTGGATGGCGACCCTTCAAAAGTCCAAGCTCCACAGCTATAAGCCACTACATTTGACATGAATACTGGTAATAATTAGCTTGCAAGAAGCACAATTAAATTCCATCAAATCATTCAATCAAAATAAAAAGAAAAATGATTTTGGCATAGGTTCATTAACAATACCCATCATAGACACCACAGGTTAAAGAGTATCAGTTCAAGTTCTAGCATGATTACTGCCACCAAGAATGCAAGAAACTGGTACAGTACTCACTACTCATTACAAACAAAAGGAGCAGATGAAATATACAGTACACCCTAACCATCTGAATCGCCAAAACAAAAAAAGGTTTTAGAAGAACATTGAAATAAGTTCCAATTGGTTAATCATAAGGAGTTAATTCTAACAACGTAAAGTTGACAGATCAACTTGATGGCTACAATCTACAAAATTAGGCTAATATATGAGAGGGTTTCAAACTCTACAAATGAATCTTCTGTTTTGAAGAAGAGTGAAGATAATAAATCACCTCAATTGTAAGATTCTGGCACCATGATACAGCAGCTCTGCCACTTTCTACAGCACTAGATGGCACACAAGAACATAAAAGGAGGCTTGTAAATGGATTTTCAGCAATCAAACTGCGTGGAATGGAGAACGGTGGCACTGTCCCATCATCACTCTGATATTTTGACAGAATTGTTGCTGGTTAGACTTTTAATGAGAAACATGCAAAGGAATTTCAAAGAAGCATGATATTTAAGTACAAAATATGCACCTGGATAAAAAGAACTGGAATCTTGACATTCCCAACCATGCCTCGTGTGCTAGATTTTGAATAGAAGTCTTCTATTTCCTCAAAGCCATAAGATACCATAGATATTGCTTTTTCAAAATCACGAACAGATTTTGACACTAAAGCATTTTCCACATCAAACCCCTTTGCTCTTCCTTGAAAAATTTCCTACAAAATTCTTTACAATTTAAGTCTACGTATCATCACAAGGATAGACCTAAATACTAAAGAGTTCATCTGTTCAAGCATTTCATATCATGCATAGCATTTCTCTTAAGTTACAAATTTTCTATTCTTACAGATGAAAGATGCAATCCATTTGCATTCTTCAAAACAATAAATAAAAAATTAAATAATAATAATAATAATTCAGAGAAATCATCAACCTTGTTAGATTGCAGAATATCTATCAGTCCACCAGTGAGCTTCTGATCCAATGCCACGTGATAAGGAGAGCACCTCGTGGCCTCCTCTAAGTCAAAAGGATTGTTAATGCACGTGGCGGCAGTGAGAGGTGTACACTCCCCAACTTCAGCCAAATATTTTGTCAACATATTCGCACCATATCCCCATCCAACACCCATTAGTGTCGTCCATGGCCTTGCCTTGCTGATGAACTGTATAGCTGTGGAGATATCATCGCTGTCAGCAGCTGTAAATAACCTACATAAATGAAGTAGTTAAGAAGCCCTGTTTTCAGCTTCTTTTCGCAACAAAAAATCAAAAGAAACCTGAAACACATAACTTTCTTATCCACGAATCTCATAGTAAATCCTTTCTATTCCATTACCAGCACGCATTTCCCCATAAGATCACATCAATCATCCAAACATCAGTGCTAATCACACACGGTCCAGCTATAACTAACAATTCATGTTCCTCAATGTTCATTTACTTCTAAAGATGTTATTATCAAGCCAAAATAAACAACACTTAGCACTACAAGCTTCACACTATACACACCACCAGAAATGAAGCAGTCAAATTCAACATAGAAAAAAGAAAATACCTTGCCGTAGTAATTGGTGAAGCAGCACATCCTCTAGGATTCATAACGACAGGGAAAAAGCCGCGCTTAAGAGCATCAACGACAAAAAACCTAACATTGTCTTCCGAACTGCCTTTGGCAGTGCCAGGAACAAGTAACAAAGTAGTATCCAATCCATGTTCTTCTTCCAACTCCAAATCCACCGGCCAATCAAGCGAAATAACACCACCATCCTCCGTATTAACACACACTCTTTGAAACTCCAATTTCAATCCCTCACTACTCTCTCTCCCCACCCCAATTTTCCCGCTATTTAACCTAACAAAATGCCTGTCCTCTTTAACTAACTTATCGTTCACATTTTCTATAAACTCGCTCCCTTCGAACGATATTGAAGGGCAGCGTAAAATTACAAAACGGTTAAACGGCGTCGGGCTAGAAAAAAGAATCCACTCGCCGATGTTTGAGGATTTTGAAAATTTGTTTGATTGAGAGAGATAGAGAGTTAAGCCTGAAGCGAGGCCTAAAGCAGGAGCCAAGATATCGAGAGTGTTTGGAGACGGGAATTGTGATAGAAGGTTCTTGAAAGGTTCTAGGAAGTTGCTGCTGCTGCTGCTACATGGTTTAAGACGGCGTCTTTTGTAAGAACGGAATTGGTAAGGGTTTTTAGGGGAGAAAAAGGGGTGTGGATTTAGGAGCTGTGGTTTAAGGTGGTGGAGATTGGTGTTCATTAAGGAGGGAGGAGAAGTTTTCAATTTTGGATAAGGAAAGAGGTGGTAGAAAGTGCAGGAAGGATCAGGGGGAGGAAGAGGAGCTTTTCGTTTTTGTATTCGTATTTGAAATGAAGTGAAAGGTGACTGGATATGAGGCTATTTGCAATTTGTTTTTATTTAAAAAAAAACACTTTTCTAGCTATATAAAAAGAAATTAATTTAAAATAAAGAAATTAAATTTTTACAAAATTATTTTTCAATATATATATATATAATGGTCTGTGTTTTTATTGGGATTGGAGATGGAACAAAATTTCAGACCGCCAATTAATAATTAAATCCCGCGGCTAGATTTGATAATTTTTTTTTATTGGGATTGGAGATAGAACACAATTTCAGACCGCCAATTAATAATTAAATTCCGCGGCTAGATTTGATCAGTTTTTTTTATTGGGCTGTATAGTTATTTACCTTCAAATGTTATTTGGGCCTGGGGTAGGCAGCCCACATTGAGCCTATAAAATCTGTACCCGCTCTATGTCGGTGTTGCATGACCAAAAAGGAATTTCGATTAGCGTAGTTTGATTTACGGATGAGTTTCAAAAGCTATTTTTTTTTTTTTTTTTAAGGGGGGGCTTGTGATGTGAGTTTTCGACAATGATGATGTTTGAACTTTGAAATTAACAGTTAATTATGTGATTATTCTCTTCAATTCAAGTTGATTAAGAAGATTATAAATGCAAATTGGTTATAAATCCAAATTTAACAAGT